>ENA-UERX01000356-UERX01000356.1-human-gut-metagenome-genome-assembly--contig:-NODE-356-length-34643-cov-34.568796_pt1 | contig 34643 bp, 34 predicted proteins | sample MGYA00242992_ERZ507993 | MGnify/ENA primary metagenome ERZ507993 (study PRJEB26167, sample SAMN06115487) | human gut metagenome | host: Homo sapiens | place: China:Chongqing | collected 2015-04-10... | reverse complement strand
GTTCCAACAGAAGAGACGGAGGATTGGCTATATCCTAGCCTTTTCAGGCCCGATGATTTCTAAACGGGACAGCAGTGATTAAAGATAAAAAGACCGACAGTGTAATAAGAGGGGTGGAACCTTCTAATGATACAAATTGGCCTCCTTTGGATTTCTTTAGATTCGGACAAGCCTTGAATCTCGCCAATATTTTTGAAGATTCCTTGAAAGTTAAATGTCCTATCAAGATTCCTAAGAAGATTATAAATACATTTGTTCTTAACAGGGTTGATGAACAGTTATCAAATATTTTAAGCAATACAACTCGTAATGATAACTTGTTGAGATTATTGTCTGATAATAAACTCTCTTATAAGGAACAGAATGCTCTTTTGAAAAATCAAGTTTTGTCAGCTAGTGATTTGTTATGGTTTAATAAAGATGCGCAAGAACAAGGCTATTTGCTTGATGTATTTCATGAAGAAAAGTATCCAGAAAAATTCAGTGAAAAACAAACTCCAAATTGCTTCCTTAAAAAGGACAATGGTGAAATTGAAACAATAGGCAAAACAGACATGTCGGATGGTGAACTGAAAGCGTTGTTAGAGCAGAGAAAAGTTGTACAAGCACGCATATATCATAGAAACGAGCATTGGCATTGTTTTTATTTTAAGTTTAAAGGACTTGCAGGCTTAGAGTCTGGCATGATGGGGGCAAAGCCACACTATCATTATATTTCAGACAAGTCAGGAATATCTCGTGAAGAATTGAATAAGAGAATTTCAGAATGTGACATGCCTTCATCGAAGGTGCATATAATTATAGAGCGACATCAATAGGTAACACCTAAAGTGGAACTTAAAGAATCTTTTATTAATGAATACAGATAAGATATTCAGCAGACTGATTGCCTTAGCTTATTTTATAAGCTACTTTTCGGCTGCTGACATGATGCCTGCTGTTCATAAACATCATTAATCCAGCATAGATAGTGTAAACAATGAAATATAATATATTTTTGAATTGGCTATATAAATTATTGGTCATATATGTTTTTTTTAATGAGATTTTAACTAAGTCAATCTTTGAAGGATTGACAAGTTTAAAATATCTGATATTTTTATATTTAGTATTTTATCTAATTAATAAAAAAAATAAAGTAAAGTTCTCGTTATTTAGTAAGGAATTTATATTTTTATATTTCTATATATTATTAATCGTAATCATAACTTTACCATCTTTTCTTTCCGTTGGCTTGGCAGGATTAGGCTCTTTGAAAAATCTTTTATTTTTGCCATTTGCTATTTATTTATTTTCTTTTTATGAAAAGATAACAGGAAAGTCATTTCAATCACTGTTGACATTCATAGTTCAAGTAGCAGTTGCACATGTTGTTATTAATACGTTTCTATATTTCTATGAATTACCGATATGGAAGAGTTTTCATCCCTATTGGGGGCGCATATCACAAGGATATCCTACTATAGATGTTGTAGTTTTGAGCTTTAGCTTGGCAATTTGCTTAATGTATAGTAGATTGGAACTTAAATTTGGAATAAGAGTGCTTTTCTCATTTATTTTAGTTGTAGGGAATATTTTATTAGCATCAGGCACAGGTGTTGTTATGATAGTTTTTATTTTTTTGTGGTCCATATTGATACCTTTATTTCAAAAGAATGGCAAGAAAAAAATAAAAGCGCCTTTAATGACTTTCATAATAGTAGGATTATCATTTTCAGCAGCATCTCAGATAATTAAACATGTAGATGAAAGTCTTTACGAATCAATGTATCTTAGCTTGCAAAATCGCATAGCAATATTAACTGGTTCTCATTCCGAACTTGATGTTGATACAATGGATGTGCGTGACCAAAGACGTCGAGGAATAAAGAGATTCCAAACAACTTTTGGTGAAAAAATCTTTGGAACAGGATTTGCTCATATAGAAATGAATCCTAAAAATGAAAGACTAGTAGGAAGTACAATCTTTCTAGAAGACCAATATTCTATTAACATGCTGACTATTGGATATGTTGGAAATTTATTATTCTATATAGTCTTTTTACTAAGTGCATTGGATTGTTATAGAAAAAGTGAATACTTAAAAGCGGAGTTGATTTGCTTATTTATAATAAGTTCATTTACATCAGGTTGTTTCATCAATTATTCTATTTCTGTTTTTACAGGATTATTCCTTTGTCCTTTATTTAAAAATGCAAGTACTTTAAAAATTATAAGAAAGCAAAATGAAGATACTAACAATAGTTGTTCCGACTTATAATATGGAAAAATATCTTTCTCGTTGCCTTGATTCCATGCTAATCAATAATTCGAGAAAGGAGAGTTTAGAAATTCTAGTAGTCAATGATGGTAGTAAAGATTCCTCAATGTCCATAGCTAAAGACTATGAGAAAAAATACCCAGACATAGTAAAAGCCATAGATAAGGAAAATGGCAATTATGGATCATGTGTAAATCGTGGTTTAAAAGAAGCTACAGGCAAATATTTTAGAATACTAGATGCTGATGATACATTTCAGATGTGCGCATTAGAATCTATGCTTAATGCATTGCCAACAACAGAAGAAGACATGCTTGTAACTCGTTATAGTTATTTATATGATTTGACCAATGAGAGAAAGCGTATCGAACCTAAAAATGTTGTATATGGTAAGAAATATGAAAGTTTCGATTTCTCTCTTGATGACAATGATGTTATTCTGTCAATGCATGCCGTAACATATAAGACAACCCTTCTTAAAGATATAGCATTAAGACTGGATGAAGGTGTGAGCTATACTGATTTGGAATATGTTTATTTCCCGCAGAAATACATTAAGTCTTTAAGATTTTTTGATATTGATCTTTATGAATATCATATAGGAAGGGAAGGACAAACTGTAGATCCGAGAAGTCAGGCTAAGAGTATTAAAAGCTTTTTGACTGTTACTAAGCGACTTGTTGATGATTACGTATCTGACTATAAAAAATCCAACCCTATAGTGCAAAATAATGAGCGAATAACAATTAATAAAATCATCTATGCCACATTCAAGATAGCTTTAGTGTTGTGCCGTAAAGATAAAGTAAATGACAAAATTCTAAAAGATATATATAAAAAGATAAAGCATACAGATAGCAGTGTTCTATGGCTCAAAAAGAAAAAGATTCGTCCAGTTGTTTTTCTATGGCTACTAACAGGTTGGTATTATAGTTCTATTAAAGCGTTTTTAGGAAAATGAACATTGTTATTTATGCCGAGCAAACGGTTGATTCCCAAAAAGGAGGTATAGAAAGAATGTCAGTTGTTTTAGCAGATATGCTATTTCGTTTAGGACATCAAATCTATTTTATATGTTGGAAAAAAACATCAGATGTTAAGTTGAATTATCCATTATCATATATGCCTTCTGAAATATGGAATGAAGATAATGATAAGTTTTTGGAAAAGTTTATATCTGAAAACAATATAGAGTTATTGATTAATCAAGCAGCAATTCTTCCTCGTGATAATTTTGTAAGTTTATTGTTTAGAAGGAAATCTGTACCGATAGTGCAGGTTTTTCACAATTCATTATATGGAATGTTCAGTACGGTAAGTTGCTTGGATAAAATTAGTCAACATTTACCAATACAAGATTTGTTATCTACATCTTTCGTAAGGAAGATTATCTTGAGATTGTTTAAGATAAAATATGGCAGGTATTTTCGAGAATTAGGACAATCGAATGATTATATGGTGCTCCTATCAGACAAGTATAAGAGTGAGTATGTTGATTTCTGTCAGCCAAAAAGTTTGAAGAACCTGTATGTTATCCCTAATCCAATTACATTTTCAATTGATACAAATGAATATAAGAAGGAGAATATCATATTGTTTTGTGGAAGGATGGGAAGCCAAAAAAGGCCATTATTGGCTTTAAAAATTTGGGAAAAAGTCTCCAAACAGTATCCAAATTGGACTATGATAATGTTGGGAGATGGGGAATATCTAGAGACGATTAAGTCCTACGCAGCTAAGCATCATATTAAGAATATAGAGATTCTTGGTAAGCGAAATCCTGTACCTTATTACCAAGAGGCATCCATATTGTGTATGACATCAGCTTATGAAGGCCTTCCATTGGTTCTTTTGGAAGCATTTAATTATGGATGCGTTCCAATACTTTATAATACATTTGCAAGTGCTTCAGACATAGTTACAGATGGAATAGACGGCATCATAGTGGATGAAAACTCTGAGGATGCATTTGTATCTAGATTGCAGGAACTCATGAATAATCAAGCTAAGAGAGAAAATTTGAAAAAGGGTAGGTTGAATAAATTGGTGAAATATAGTCCAATAGAAGTATCCCTATTATGGAATAATTTATTAATAAAAATAAAACGAGATGCATGAATTTATAAAAGGCTTATGGTTATTAGTAAGTAGTGTGGTGTATAGTTTTCCTTGTTGGCAACTTAGAAAGCTATTCCTTGAATTGACTCTTGGGAAATTAGGCAAGGGTTGTTTTTTCTTAAGAGGTTTACAAGTTACGAATCCTAAGAATGTATATATCGGTGACCATGTTGTCATCAACAAGCGTGTGATGTTAGATGGAAGAAAGGCAAAGCTAATTATTGGTGCCAATGTAGATATAGCCCAAGAAACTAATATTTGGACATTGGAGCATGAAGTCAATGATAATATGCATAAGGTAAATGGTGCGGATGTAATTATTGATGATCATGTTTGGATAGCCTCACGTGTAACTATCTTGCCAGGGGTTCATATCGGGCGAGGGGCTGTTATCGCAGCAGGGGCTGTTGTTAGTAAAGATGTACCAGAATTAGAGATATGGGGGGGCGTTCCTGCTCATAAAATAGGTATGAGAAAGAATGAACTTATTTATGAAAATAATTATTCACCTTGGTTTCAATAACAATGAAAAAGATTTTATTTCTGACGCCATATGTTCCAAGTAGTCGTGCAGGTGGCGAAAATTTTACTCGTTTGCTTCTTGATGAATTGTCTAAAAGCAATTATATAGACTTACTGTATTATCGCTATGCAGATGATCCTTCTTACGTGTGTCCAAATGATAATGTCAGAGTTGTGAAGGAAATCATTAATTCGACATCTTTGAAATTGAAGAATTTCTTGATGTTTCCCTTTGTGCATCCTATATTTTCAATTCGCTTCAATCGAAATATACTCAAATTTATAACGCAGTTAGTTGCTACTAATAGATATGATTTGTTATTTTTAGACCATAGCCAAATGGCGTTGTATGGAAAGTATTTTCCTAAAATGCAGAAAATTTTGATGAGTCACGATGTGATGGCACAACGCTTCTCACGGCAAGGAAGCGTTGTGAGTAAAGCTCTTGTCGTGAGAGGAGAGGGAAAACTTATGGGATTACCAAATACAACTGTTTTTTCGTTTAGTGAAAAAGATAAAAACATTATCTTTAATGAATATGGAATAGACAGCAAAGTAACTAATTTCTTTTTGGATGATATGGTTGTCAGAGCTTTTCCTGCTAAAATAGAAAAGCGTCTTGTATTTATGGGGAAATGGAAACGTGCAGATGATTTTGAAGGTATAAAATGGTTCTTTGATAATGTGTGGAGGCGCAAATTCTACGGCAACAGAACAATGGAATCTTCCTAATGGCGTGGGTGCAATCATATTAACGATTGCTGTCGTAGCAACTGTTATAATGGATCTGGACGGAATTTTAAAAGTACTCAATAAAATTGGTCCTATAATCATAGTTACAATACTGGCAATCGCTGTGATTTCAACCATGAGACCTGTTGAGCCATTTCAGAGTGGTCTTTGGAAGATAGATTCAGGTAACTATGAAATTGCTCAAGTTGGAAATAATAATCCTGTTGCTTCAGGAGTATCGTATGCAGGCTTTGTAATTCTTTGGTTTGCGCCGTTTATATCAGAGATTGGTTCCAAAAATAAACTTGGAGATGTTAACAAAGGGATGCTGCTGTCGGCAGTTGCTATATTTGGAACGGCAACAATTTGTTGTATTGCTTTAATAGCGAACATAGATATTACGTGGAATGTTGGGATTCCAGCACTAGCATTGGCAAAAAAGATCAATCCGTTATTCGCGGTTTTTTTCGCAATTATTATATTTCTCGGAATATATACAACAGCAGTACCTTTGCTATGGGCTGGCATAAAAAAATTGTCTGACATAACCTGTTTTGCAAGTAAATATAAACTGATTACTGTTTGCATGGGGATGATTGGGTGTCTTACTTCTTGTTTTTTTCCATATAAAGGGCTACTAAATTTTTTGTATGGGCTGAACGGATATATGGGATTCCTACTGATCATTTTTATGGTTGTTCACGATGTCAAAAGGCTTATTAAGATGAATCTGTAATATCTTACAATTGAATACACACATCAAATGTGTGTACGGATTTTGTATTTGTATTTAGGCGGGGATAAAATGAGAGTAGTCCGATATAGAGTAAACACAGCCATGGATACGAAATATACGATTGCTTTGATTTCAGATTTACATGGAATGTTTCATGCAGAAATATTACAGAGTTTAAAATCCGAAAATCCTGATATCATTGCAATTGTGGGTGATTTTGTTGATTCGTCGTTGCAGGATAATTCAAAGGCTATTTCTTTTCTAAAAGAATGCGCTAATATTTGTTTTACCGCCCTTTCATTAGGAAATCATGATTATTTAATATGTGAAAATGATTTTCATATCATGAAAAATCAAGGAGTTCATGTTTTGAATGATACATGGGAGAGGTTTAATTCCGAGATTGTTCTAGGAGGGCTCACATCATCTTTTTATCATAAATGTGAACATTACGATCCTAAGGTGCCAATGAAACTGTATCCCAATACTAACTGGCTTAATCTTTTTGAAAAGCAGAATGGGTATAGGATATTATTAGATCATCATCCCGAAAATTATGATCAGTACACTAGGATGCGAGAAATCGATTTAATATTGTCTGGACATAATCATGGTGGACAGATTCGACTGCTGGGGAAGGGGGTATATGCAAGAAACCAGGGACTATTTCCCAAATATGATGGAGGAATATTTGATAACCGCCTTATTGTTAGTAGAGGATTATCCAACACGCTGCCGATTCCGCGTTTTTGGAACCCAATAGAGCTTGTGTATATCGATTTACTTCCTAGACAAAAGACCTTATTGTAGGTAACTGATACCATCTTAGCGAGCTTAACGAGGGAATTTTATGAAATGCGTTGTTCTTTATAACAGTTGCGATAAAGAAAGATTTGAAAACATTTTGAAATGGAACGCACTGTCTTATTGTGAGTTTTGGGGCATATGTTGTGATGATTATAGTGGCGTGAACGAGATAGTGAAGAAAAAAGATGAAATAACAAAAGCTGTGCACGAATCGGATTTTATGATGGTTATAGCTGGGGAGCATGGGTATGATTCATATCCATGCCTTGACGGATTTAGGAACTGGATATCTTTTGCAATCGCGGAAAATGCAAGTTGTAGAAAGAAACTCGTCGTTGTAAAATTGCAACTTTCTAGTCCGGTTCCGATGGAAGCATATGGTATAGGTGCAGTGTGGGTGCATACTCTTTCAGAAGATTCTCTTAATCGCGTTTTTAAGAATCTTATTAGCGACGATTTAGGCTTTAAAGATTGGAAAAGTCAATTACGTGGTGAGTGGCAGGCAACGGATTATACTCCGGCTAAAGCATATTTTCGTTAATTCACTCTTTGTAATAGGGAAAACTATAATGGGAAAATATTTTGGAACCGATGGCTTCCGTGGTGAAGCCGGAATTACATTAACAGCAGACCATGCTTATAAAGTGGGTCGCTTCCTCGGCTGGTATTATAATGCTCTGCGTGAGCGAAATGGTGACAACAATCCTGCTCGTATCGTCATCGGCAAGGATACTCGCCGCAGCTCCTATATGTTCGAGTACAGTCTGGTTGCAGGTATGACGGCCTCTGGAGCAGATGCTTATCTGCTCCATGTCACCACCACTCCGTCTGTAGCTTACATCGCTCGTGTAGATGATTTCGACTGTGGCATTATGATTTCTGCCAGCCACAATCCGTATTACGACAACGGCATTAAGCTGATTGACTGCTATGGTGAGAAGATGCCGGAAGAAACGCTGTTGCTGGTGGAAGATTACATCGACGGCAAACTCCATGTGTTCGATCAGGACTGGCCGGAACTGCCCTTTGCCCGTCGTGAGCATATCGGCTGCACTGTGGACTATGTAGCAGGCCGCAATCGCTATATGGGCTACCTGATCTCGCTGGGTATCTACTCTTTCAAGGGAGTCAAGGTCGGTCTGGATTGTGCCAATGGTTCCAGCTGGAACATTGCCAAATCCGTGTTTGATGCACTGGGCGCAGATACCTATGTTATCAACAACCAGCCCAACGGTCTGAACATCAACCTGAACGCTGGCTCTACTCATATTGAGGGGCTGCAGAAGTTTGTGGTAGAGAAGGGGCTGGATATTGGTTTCGCCTATGACGGTGATGCTGACCGTTGCCTGTGTGTGGATGAGAAGGGGAATGTTATCACCGGTGACCATATCCTGTACATCTACGGCTGCTACATGAAAGAGCGCGGCAAGCTTCTGACCAACACTGTGGTCACGACTGTTATGTCCAACTTTGGTCTGTACAAGGCTTTTGATGAGCAGGGCATCGGCTACGCAAAGACCGCTGTGGGCGACAAGTATGTCTACGAGTACATGGCGAAAAATGGCTGCCGCATCGGTGGCGAGCAGAGTGGTCATATCATTTTCAGCAAGTACGCCAGCACCGGTGACGGCATCCTGACCAGCCTGAAGATGATGGAAGTCATGCTGGCAAAGAAGCTGCCCATGAGCAAGCTGGCCGAGCCTCTGAAGATCTATCCGCAGGTGCTGGAGAACGTCCGTGTGACCGATAAGAAGACTGCACAGAACGACCCGGCGGTGCAGGAGGCAGTCAAGGCTGTGGCAGAAGCGCTGGGCGACACTGGCCGTATTCTCGTGCGTGAGTCTGGCACGGAACCGGTCGTGCGTGTGATGGTGGAAGCCCCCGACCACGACACCTGCCAGAAGTATGTGTCTCAGGTTGTGGAAGTCATCAAGAGTCGGGGTTACGCTGTCTGAATGTAGCCTTGATACTGCACAATACAGGTTGATGTATATTTCACCTGCGCCCTTGAAAACTAGTTTTTAAAGGGTTATATTTGAACCGTGGGAGATTTCTCACGGCTTTGTCGCTCAAAACTTTGCACACCTCTACGTGGTGAGCGAAACACAACGGTTGTCTGTACGAACATAATCGGCTAAAATATAAAGTGAGGAATAGAACTTGACAACTTGAAAGTGTTGTGTGAGTTTAACAAGTATAGAAAATGCCGTTGCATGATAAATGGAGAGTATGGCTATGGATGAACAGACTCTGGAGAAAAACGATGTATTGCAAGAGTTGTTGAAAAGTGAGTATGACTTAGCAAAGCATGAGTGTGAATATTACACGCAGGAGTTTAATAAGCAGGACACTGTATATGGAGTCTATTTCGCAGTGTTCTCTGTAGTGATTGGCGCAATATATAAAATAGCTGAAACCAACAACGATCAGTTGGAACTTACCAATTTAGCTGTTATATTAAATCAAAAGATTATTATTGGGGGTATGATACTGTTTTTGGCATTTGCTTACATATATGTGTTCTTAGTAATAATGGGGAACTCATATTACCTTATTCTTTATAGCGAGAAGATAATGGTTCTTGAAAGAATATTGAATCATTACTTGGATAAGAAAATCTTTGTATGGGAATCCTGCGTTATGGAACAAATCCAATCCTTTCAAAATAAACGTACAGCAGGTTATTTTAATATTAATCTTCTAAAAGGAGCAGCGGCGGTACTTCTGTATATCATAGTTGAAGTGCTATTAGGGATTCTGTGGGGGCTTACATTCGACAACTTTATTGTGGCTCTCGTTTATTATGTTACTTTGTTTGTTTTGTCAGCGTTGATTTTGGTGAACTGGCTGATAATGTGGAAAAACTTACCAGAGTACTATAAAAATAGTTTTATAGCTATATATGAAGAAAAGTTGCAAATAAATTTAAAAGATGAATACGATATATCGAACACCCAAGAATCTGCTGGACTTGAATAAGCTCCAGCCTTGGAGTCAAGAGATGCAGGCGGCATTCCGTATGGATTGACCGCCAGTCTTCTGACCTGCCACGGTTTTATTGAGCGCTTACTCCGGAAACCATAGGAAGGACAGAGAAGAAATGATACAACTGACTGACAACCTGACAATCTCGACCATTAGATCCGGCAAGGGCGATTGTGTACATATTTGTTTTATTGGGAGTTCCGGTCAACCGCATAATATTATTGTTGATTCTGGTCCAACTTCATCAGCTGGTGAGTTCAGAAATCTCTTGACCAGTATAATTCGCTCTGGCGAAACCTTGGATGCCCTGATAATCACTCATTACGATGATGACCACATTGGAGGAATTCTTAAGGCTTGCGACCCTGGCTTTACTGAGATCTATTTCAATGCGTATGCAGAGACCACAGAAACGGAGAATCTGTCAGCTACGCAAAATCAGCGGCTATTTCACAGTCTTGATAGATCAAAGATCCATTCAAGCGTGTTGGCTGGAGATGAAATCGCGATTGATGGGGCGAGGATTATTGTTCATGCACCGAAGCCAGAGATGCTGAGCAGAGCAATGGCAAAGATGGAGGAAGCAAATGCCCAGCTCGCATCTGTGTCTGATTGGACTTGTTCACTTGATGATCTGATGGCTAAACCGTATCCAAGCTCAGATACTTCTATTGCGAATCAGTCGAGTATCGTTTTTACATTTGAGTATGCAGGAATCCGAAACCTGTTCTGTGGAGATGCGTGGGCCGAGAACATTCCGGGCGGGAAGTATGATCTTGTGAAACTTCCTCACCACGGTAGTATCAGGAATATATCGGATGCTCTGCTCTCAAGAATCCAGGCAGATACATTTCTTATCTGTGCGGATGGGACATCGCACCCGAATAAACAGACAATTGCAAAGTTACTACAGCAATACGGAAACATCTCTATCTACAGTAATTATTCGTGGTGGATGAATGGATTCCTCATGACAGATGATATGAAGTACATAAAGAATGGCAATTTGAAGCTGCTTATTATATAAGAGGTACATATGAGACAGTATGAGGCATATTCCGTGCTTATCACGGATGAAAAAGGGAAAAGGGGAACCGGCACACTGTTTTACGCAGAAAACGCTGCGTCCTTCTATGTCCTGACATGTGCACATGTGATCTATACGTCTCATCAGATAAACATTCAGATTTTGATTCCTGCTGCGGGTGGCCCAAAGGAAGAATCTATAGTTGTTAGTCGTGATCATTTTAGATTCTCTCCAATTGATAAGGCGACTGTTATAGGCGATGATAGCACTCATACCTGTGATATTGCTATCATAGAATGCGCGAAAGGCAATCTTCAACTTACGCCCACTCGGTATGCATTGTATCCGATGACCAGTGGGGAACGGATAGTTGCAGTAGGCTATCCAAAAGGTTCAGATAGTCCGGTATATTATCAGCAAGATGAACTGACAGCTAAAGTTCTGAAAAATCAGGATGAACAGGATTATTTTATCATCCGTGTTGATGAAGCATTTCTAAATTCGGCCGACAGAGAAGCCGAGTTAAAGGGATTCTCGGGATCGCCGGTGTGGGACGAAGAAAGCCTTGGAGATCATACGCTTCTATTTGGCGGATTGATAGCTATTGGAGTTGGAAGCAACATTAACAGAGGCCGGGTTAATGTCATGAATGCTCGTCTGTTACAAACTCTTATGAGAGATGAATTTGGTGTGACCATTGAATCAGGTCTTCCTATGGTAGATGACAGTGAGATTGCACCAGGCTACGAAGAGCCTGAGGAGTCTCCAGATCAGTTGATGGTCAGAGCTGGTTGGATTGAAAATGAAAGGCGAAAAGCCCAGACATATGTAGATACATTGCAGCTATTAAAGGCTGTAGAGTCTACTCGCCTGACAATCGATAATTCTGAATTCTCAAAATGTTCGGATGAGCAGAAAATATCTATCTATGGAGTTCTTCATGAAGCATATAGGCTTGCCAGAGACTTTGATATTTACGATCAAATAAGTGAGGAGATGAGGAAAGCCGGATTAACCAGTCCTCGTGACGATTTGACGGAAGCCGTCAGGTATTATGAAGCACAGGAACTGGATAAAGCCGATGAGTTTATTAAGAAGGCTCTCTCTAAGAATCCCGCTGGTAATGAAGAACGTGTTTTAGCAATGGCAATTCGAGCGGCTAAGAGAGATTGCGATATATCCGCTGTTTCTGAGTTTCTAGGTAGTCGTGATCAGCTCTTGATTAAACCAAAGGATGAGCGAGAAGAAGAATTTCTATACCAGACACTTGGATTTGTCCTTTCAAACTATTTCAAAGAGACGACAAGAGCATTGCGCTGCCTTAATAGAGCATATCAGATCAGCGGTAACTTTATTATTTTGGAAACCTTGGCGTTGACATATTATCAGCATTCTATCCGAGATGCTTTTATTGAAGAAGGAAGCGACAAGATAGATCCAGCAAGGATTCATACAGACGCAATAGAAAAAGCTCGGGACGCACTTCTTCGAGTATTTTCAGCTGCAGATGAAATGTGGCTTAAGGGAACATTCGGAAGAGCCGGATTACAAATATTTAAATGCTTCTATTTCATGCATGACAATTTCCGAATCTATAAGCATTATCATGATGTAATGAAATATTTTGACTTCCCAGATGGGGAAACTAAAAGAGATATACAGCTCTGTTATCTTGATGTGGCGATAAGAAAAGAGCCAGTCAATATAGATGATTATGATGCTCTAACAGATCATGATAAAAAGTTTTATGAGCTTGCCATATTGCTTGAAGTTCCGATGCGCTTGTTTAATGTTGGCCTTGACATACAAGCTCCGATATCGGAGAAAGAACTTCTTAATGTCCTTACAGATGGGGAAAAACGGCTTCAAGAGTTAATAGAAACGCAGACGGACGACAGGCTTGGCTTTGATGGGGTGCACACATCTTTTGCTAATCTTTATGGCAATGGAATCATGCGCTTTCAATGGCACGCCATCTCTGAAGTTAAGCGGCATTGTGAGAGCATTAAGAATCCTACAGGGATAGAGTCCTTCCAGATTTATATTGACGAACTTGAGACTTATGATTTCAAGGCGATAGAGAATAGATACAAGGCTTTCTTCGAAAAATATGATGATATTATCTCGTTTGAAGAATGGTGTCACTTCTATATTCGACATGGAGAATATCTGAAGACGAAGGAACTATACGATAGTGTATTTGATGAACGGAAATATCTGATTGAAGATCAGCCTGAGTACTTCTATCGGTCATATATTGATTTCACCTTGGCTCACCAGTTTGATTTGACACCAGCTCTTAGATGTTTTGTTGAGCACAGCGATGAATTCAAGGATGTCTTTATATACATGTCTTTTGAGATGGACTTGAAATTTGCTACATGCACATTCAATGATCCAGATCAAATGCTTGATGATGTAAAGATTCTCCTGGATGAAGGGCTATATACTGAAGCGGATTATAATGAAAAGTGTCTTATCATTAACATGTTAAATTGCCGCCCAGTGCAGGCAGAACAGTATGCTGGATGGGCACATGGAATGCATCCGTTGCTTAGCAGTAAGTATGAAAGGATGCTTTTAGTGTGGAAAGGAGCACAAGTAATGCCCAACACGCACTGGAACAGTATGCAGCAATGGATAGCGTCTCAAATGTTCGATGTATATAAGAAAGAGAAGTGGTTACGCAATCCGAAGGACATCCTTTTTGAAAGCTGCACTTCAGAGAATAAGGCGATTGTTGTTGACCTCTGGACACTGTATTTCTTTGTAAAAGTTCAGGCACAAGAAGTGATGAGTCACTTCAAAACGATTTATATCACATATGATACCGTTTCCATGGCGTTACAAGAAATAAATCAGGTGAACGATGACGATATAAGAAGAGTACTGATTCATTTGCAGCGAGAAGGCAATGTTAAATTGTTGTCGCCCACATTGGAACAGCAGTTGACGGTTCGGAATCCCAGCTATAATTTCATGGAAGTTCATAGTGCATGTCTTCTGGCGCAGGAGCTTAACTGTCCGGCGTTTGTAGGGGAATTTAGATTTGAAATTCCTGAACAGCTTCGGTCTAAAGTTATTAGACCAGACAACCTGAAAGAAGTTATGGATTGCGTCATGGATAAGAAGTTGCTGGAAGCGGAGTAATCTCCTGTGTCCATCGGCGCAGCCGCAGAGCAGGGTAACTAATCAACCCACACAATCAACCATCCTTCTCAACACCCTATGTCCATCATCTTCCTGATAACTTACCTCGTTTCGCCACTTGACTTGGATAATAACGAGATGAACAGGGAACGAGGAGGAGAGCCGCGAAAAAGATATGATGATAAAACACGAAAGAACGATAACAGACGACTTAGTCGACAAATGGCGTGAAGCCCTCGCCACTCCAGTTGCTCGAAAAAGAATAAAAGACGGTAAGCGCTCAATAAAACCGTGGTTAGACTTTAGTCATCATCCTCAACGCCACTCCAACCTATGAAGATTTCTTCTGCCTCCTCTAATTTTGACCAATCAAGGTATTGCCCGCATCGATGGCAGTACCCTTGGTATTCTCGCTCTATGCAGACATCGCACCCTGGACAGACGGAGAAAATGTTTTCATCTCGATAGATGCGTACTGCGGTTACAGTTTTGGGTAGACGGTATGTAGGGGAGAGCAACAGATCAAGGACGATGTGGGCAAGAGTTGGTTTTGTTGGACACTCCATCCATTCCTCATCGTCAAAATCTGAATCATCCTCTTGTGGGTCAGCATCAATCGCATGCAGATAAGTGCTGATTTTCGAGGAAATAGTTTTAAGGATAGCAGATTTCTTGAGCAATGCTTTCATTATAATCACCTCTGTATTTAAGCATAGATGATTATTTGACGGCGGTGTTGTATATTTGCTTGCTATCCTTGAAAAACACTAGTTTTTAGTATAATATTAAGCTGTGGGAAATCTCTCACAGCTTTGCCGCTCGAAACTTTGTACACCTCTACGTGGTGGGCGGCAGGCAACACAGCATGGGTGCTGTGGCTAAGATGCAGAGAATAATAGGTTTAGACTAGTCGAGCTGGGGCCGCTGAATTTGTTTGCCATAGTTTTAGTGTTCATAGTCTGTGTACTGTCTTGCCCTTTTCAGAGATACCTAACAAGTGTCGCCGTCAAATACAAGGAGGAAAAGTCTATGAAAGCTAAAATGATAAAAGTTTCTGCCGCAGTTACCGCCGATGTTCTGTTTATTTTACAGGCTGTGGGCACTAATCTTTTGGCAACAGCTCTGCTGGTCTAAGCCTATTGCTAATTGATAGTGTTGCAGCTGAAATGTGAGTTCTTTTAGCTATGGAAAAAGGAGAAAGAATATGAATAGGTTCTATCAGATTTTAAACTGGATTTCTACGGGTGGTAATACTGCAAGTCGTCCGAGTCTGTTAAAACACTTCTCAGGGGAGCTGATTGACGAGTGTCTTGATAATGGATATCTTGTTGAAATCCGAAGAAATGCTTTTAATGAGCCGGTGTATGCGATTACAAATGCGGGCAGAGAAAAGCGTGATGAGCGTTAAAAGCGACTAGCTCGCAGAGTTGCTATCTCATTCCCACAGTGCTACACTAACATCAAATCTTACATAATCTTATCGGAGACATCATCCTATGGCCAGAACCAAAGGTAGCAAGAACCGCATTGCCGCATCTACTGACTTCGATGCTCAGATCGCAAAATTGCAGAAAGACAAGGCGATGCTCGAAGAAGTTTTTTCCAAGACTGTCGCCCACATTGAAGAGCTGAAGACCGACATCAAGTCTCTGCGTGAAAGTTTAAAGCCGCAGAAAGCGGAGATCAAGCAGACCGAAAAAGAAATCGCAAAGCTGGAGGCCAAGAAGGCTGCCGCCGAAGCGAAGGCCGCTGAAAAAGCAAAGAAAACTGAAACCGAGAGTGTGGTTAAGAAGCTACTTGCAAGCGGTGTAAGCGCAGACGAGATCCTCGCAAAGCTGAAATAAACTTTTCAGACCTCAAACCGTGTGGGTGTGGCTACAAAATCTCATCCATACGGTTTTATAATAGAACGATTGCTTTATATCGAACAATAATATACCTGTTTTTTATTCCATAGTCCAAAATTACATCCGGTGAAATTTCAGCAAAAGAACAGCAGGGGAGAGCACAGGCAAAGTAGGGACTGAGCAAATAAACAGCAATGAACATCACAGATAAGAAGTAATCGAATCCGTCAGAACAATAAAACACCTTCAATCGCTTCAAAAGTATTCTTCAAAAATCAGCAATAACCCATCACTCAATTCCGTCCATCAATACACCAATCAAAGCACTATACAACCCTATCATCACCCATCCTGAGGAGCGCATCTGGGCAGGGCGAACGCCCCCGGCGGAAGCCCCGGGTCCCGGACGCTCCGAAGATCAAGCATGGCAAGATGAAACAATTTTACATGATTGACATGGAGCGAAAAATGTGGTAATATCGTCTTATCAAAAAAGTGCGAATCCCTCTCGCTCGCAAAGCAAAAATCTCTCTCGCAATGAAAAATCAAACGATACAACGAATGAAAATTGACTTTGCCGAAGGCTGGCAGACACGAGGGACTTAAAATCCTTTTCTGAAGACAGAGTATGGGGTTGCCCCCGCTGGAGACATTGAAAATCTCAGAAATGTTCGTTGATTCGAATGATTGTCGGACTCTCTTTTTGCTCTGCTTTCTGGAAGCTTTGGAGAGGTGAGAGGAATCATTCTTGCATAGACGATGCCGTATGGACGCGTTTACAAGAACCTTTCCATGCGGGGCCATAGTGAAATATTTTTATATCAAACAGACTGCCCCCAAAGTAGCTCGCATCAAATCGCGCTGCTTTGGGGGCAGTTTTACGCTTTGCGGGGGATGGGCGGGGCGCTGTCGTCCGTAAGGCCGAGAATATAATCGGTACTGGTATGGTAGAGACCGGCAAGCTGGATCAGCACCTCGGTGGGGATATCCCGCTTGCCGGTCTCGTAATTGGAGTAGCAGACCTGTGTGCATTTCAGATACGCCGCAACATCCTTTTGCAGCAGATCACGATCCTCCCGCAGATCCCGGATACGTTGATACATGGTATTTACCTCAAAGGCTTTATTTAAGGTAAAGTATAGGCATAACGAAATGTTATATTGACATATAAAACAAAATGTTATATCATAGTATCGCGCCGGGAACAGCTGTGAATCTCCGGCGCAAAAGGGGAGAGCATCATGAAACTGGAATTCCGGCAGACGGTGACCTGCAACCACCTTACGCTTGCAAGGGTCTGCAAAACTATCGACTGGCAGCAGCCACTGCCCCGGTGCGGAGAATATGTGGCCGGGCTGGATACGCTGGACGGCGAACCGGAACTGCCGGTGCGCAAACTGCTGCACCGGGCACAGGACGGCGGCTGCCTTGCGGAGCTGCCGGGCTTCAACATTGCACAGCTGCGGCTTTCTTACCGGGAACTGGAGCGGTTGGCAGCACAAAAGGGCTGGACGCTGCAAAAGCTGTAAAAAACTTAAATTTTCCTCTTGCATTCTGGCTGATTCGTGCTATAATAGTAAGGCAATCGTTTCCAAGGCCGCTCGACGGGGTAGCCGATATTGAAGGTTGTGATGGGCACATACATTAAATATGGCCCCAATACGTCAGAACCAGAATTGAGGTGAAAAGAATGAAACAGGGTATCCATCCGAACTACGTTGACTGCACTATTACCTGCGCTTGCGGTAATGTCATCAAGACTCGTTCCACCAAGCCCGAGATCCACGTCGAAGTTTGCTCCAAGTGCCATCCTTTCTACACTGGCAAGCAGAAGCTGGTTGACACCGGCGGACGTGTTGAGCGCTTCAACAAGCGTTTCGGCCGTAAGTAATTATAGGCTATCTCATGCCGCTTCCTTCGGGAGGCGGCATTTTTGCGTTTCGCGGTGGCAAATATTTCGCTTTCCCACACAGGATTGTCTTATTTTGAACACATTTTCCATCTAAACTAAAGCAGTTCCAAACCGGAAAGCGCTGGTTCTACGCCGCTTTCCACAAAACAGCTTCTGAAATAAAAGGAGAGTTTGCTGTGATCGAAGTTTCTCACCTGAGCAAGTCCTACGGCAGCCGCCCTGCCGTGCAGGATCTCTCGTTTACGGTGCCGGACGGCCAGATCTACGGCCTGCTGGGGCCAAACGGCGCGGGCAAATCCACCATTATGAATATCCTTACCGGCTATCTGGCGCCCACCGAGGGCGAGGTAAAGGTAGCCGGCTTCCGTCTGCCTGAGCAGGCGCAGCAGGCTAAAGCCTGTGTAGGCTATCTGCCGGAGCAGCCGCCGCTCTACCCGGAAATGACTGTGCAGGAGTATCTGGACTTTGTGGCAGAGCTTAAGGGGGTAAAGCACGCGCAGCGCAAACAGCAGGTGCTGGCCGCTGCTCGCCGCACCGGGCTGGAAGAAGTGCTGCCCCGGGTCATCCGCAGCCTGTCCAAGGGTTATCGTCAGCGGGTGGGCATCGCGCAGGCGCTGCTGGGCAGCCCGCAGCTTATCATTCTGGATGAACCCACCGTAGGGCTGGACCCCGCACAGGTTATCGAGATCCGCAACCTCATCCGGGAGCTGGGCAAAGCGCACACGGTCATCCTTTCCAGCCACATCCTCAGCGAGGTGCAGGCGGTATGCCAGCAGGTGCTCATCCTCTCTAAAGGCCGTCTGGTGGCGGTAGGCAGCCCGGAGGAGCTGGGCGAGACCCTGAACCCAGGCAGCCGCCTGCGTGCCACCGCGCAGGGCGAGCTCGACACCGTGCTGGCCGCTGTGCGCAGCGTGCCGGGCATCTGCAAGGTAGAACTGGAAAGCGCCGCGGACGGTCAGGTCACCTTTACCGCCGAGAGCGAGGACGCCGCCGACCGCCGCGCCGCCGTGTCCCGGGTACTGACCGAGGCCGGGTGCACTGTGCTGGCACTTGCCGCCGAGAACCGCAGCCTTGAGGAGGTATTCCTTGCGCTGACCGAAAAAAAGCCGGAGCAGGAAGCCCCGGCAGAAGGGGAGGAGAACTGAGATGCTTGCCATCTTTAAACGAGAACTCCGCAGCTGCTTTCACGGCATGATCGGTGCGGTGCTTACCGCCTTTATGCTGGCGGCTACGGCTATCTATTTTGTGGCGCTGAATCTGGGCTACGGCCTGCCGGATTTTGGCTACTACACGCTGTACCGCACCATTTTTGTGCTGCTGCTCTACATTCCGGTGCTCACCATGCGCTCCTTTGCCGAGGAACGCCACAGTCGCACCGACCAGCTGCTGCTCACAAGCCCGGTGTCGGTGGGCGGCATCGTACTGGGCAAATATTTTGCCCTTTGCGTCATTTTTGCGCTGCCCTGCCTTGTGGATGCGGGCATGATCCTTGTGCTGAAGGTGCTGGGCGCTACCGGCACCAGCACGCTGGCCAACTTTTCCGCGCTGCTGTGCTATTACCTCATGGGCTGCGCGGCCATTGCCATCGGGGTGTTCCTTTCCAGCCTGACCGAAAACCAGATCATCGCCGCCGTGTCCGGTGTGGCGGCGCTGCTGCTGGCCTATATGATGCCCAGCCTGCGCACCATGTTCACCACCGGCAGCGCGGTGGCGCTGGCATTGTTCACCGCCATTGCCGCCGCGCTCAGCGTGGTGGCAGGGCTGCGCAGCAAAAGCTTCACACTGGGCTGCCTTTCTTTTGCGGGGTGCTGCGTGGCGCTTACGGTGCTGTTTCTGCTCAAGAGCAGCTGGCTGACCGAAGCCTTCAGCGCGGTGCTCAGCGCTCTATGCCTGTTTACCCCTTTTGAAGAGTTTGTCAACAGCAGTTTTTCTATTCCCACGCTGGTCTACTACCTGACCGTGGCGGCGGTGTTCCTGTTTTTCACCGCGCAGGGGCTGGAAAAGCGCCGCTGGAACTGAGAGGAGGCCATAACGATGAAATGGAACAAGAATGCAGCCTCTCAGAAAGGCAGGGTGTTCCGCAGCGGGCTGCTGTCCACCGCTATGCTGGCAGCAGTGCTGGTGCTGGCGGTGCTGCTCAACCTGCTGGTGCGGGCCATCCCTGCAAAATATACCGAGTTCGACCTCTCCGAGGCCAAAATGTACACCCTGAGCGACAGCACCAAAGCGCTGGTGGAGGGGCTGGAAAAGGATGTACACATCTATTACCTCTGTGAAACCGGCAGCGAGGATACCATCATCACAAAGCTGCTGGATCACTACGCCGCCGAGAGCGGGCATCTGAGCTGGGAACAGAAGGACCCCACCCTGTACCCCACCTTTGCCGCAAAGTATGGCGCAGAGAATGTTTCCACCGGCAGTCTGATTGTCACCTGCGGGGAGAACAGCACCGTACTGGATGCCGCCGACCTGTACGAGTACGATTATACCGACTACTACACAACCGGCTCTGCCAGCGTGACTTTTGGCGGCGAAAAGCAGATCACCTCTGCCATTTATAAGCTTACCGCAGCCGGGCAGAGCCACGCCTACTATACCACCAACCACGGCGAGCAGACCCTGACCGACTCCCTGACCGATGCGCTGGACGCCCAGAATATCGACGCACAGCCGCTGGATCTGCTCACAAGCACTATTCCGGAGGACTGCGACCTGCTCATCATCAACGCGCCCACCAGCGATTTTACCGCAGGGGACAGCCTTGTGGATGAGATCAGCCAGCTGCAAAATTATCTGGCGGCGGGCGGCAAGCTGCTGCTGACCAGCAGCGTCTACGCCCAGACCCCGCAGCTGGATGCCGTGCTGGCGCAGTTCGGCCTTGCCCGCGCAGAGGGCATGGTGGTGGAGGGAGACAGCAGCAAGGCACTGTATAACTCTGCATGGTCGCTGCTGCCGGACTACGGCACGCCTACCGAGAGCACCGCGCTGAACGGCGTGAATACCAGCACTCATGTCATGCTGTCGGTGGCGCAGGGCATCACGGTCACTGAGACCGAGGATGTCACCGCCGAGCCGCTGCTGAACAGCTCTGCCTCTGCCTACGCCAAGGCCGACATCAACGACCTTACCACCATGGAGCGGGAGGAAGGGAATGCAGATGGCCCCTTTGCGCTGGCTGTCTGGGCACGGAACGAGGACACCGGCGCCGAGGTTCTCTGGATCGGTTGCCCCAATATGGATAACGAGCAGCTTTATCAGTCCATGCCCGGCAACCTGACCTTCCTGCAGGGCTGCGCTGCCTCGCTGGTAGGGCAGGATGTCCTTGTGGACACCAAGGCGCTGGAGGCCGAGCCCATTACGGTGGCAGGCTCCGCTGCCGCAGCACTGGGGCTGACCTTCGTGTTCGTGCTCCCGGCGGCGGTGCTCATTGCCGGGGCAGTGGTGGTGCTGCTGCGCCGCCGCAGATAAGGAGACCGCCATGAAAACAAAACAGCGTGTCCTGCTGGCGCTGCTGGCAGCGGCAGTGCTGCTGTGCGCGGCGCTGTGGGCAGTGACCCGCAGCAACGCCAAGGCCGAGCAGGCCGCCAGTGCCGCCGCCGAAGGCGGTATCCCGCTTTCCACTTTTGCCGCCGAGGACTTGGAGCAGATCGAGTATACCTATAACGGCCAGACTTACACCCTGCAATATTCCGGCGGCAGCTGGCAGTTGGCACAGGACCCCGCCTATCATCTGGACGAGAGCGCCTGCAACACCATGCGCACCGCCCTGATGGCGCTGAACGCCAAGCGCAGCCTGACACCGCAGGCAGGGGAGGACTACGGACTGGACAGCCCGCAGCTCACCGTTACGGTCACGGCGGCAGGGCAGAGCACTACCCTGACCTTCGGGGCAGAAAACCCGGTCACCGGGGACCTCTATGTGCAAAAAGTCGGGGACGATGCCATCTATACCGTCAGCGGCAGCAAGGTCGCCTGTTTCCAGCTGGATAAGGCCGGGCTTTTCGGCAGCTTCTGTCCCACCGGACTTACGGCTTCGGCCATTACGCAGGTAGCCTATACGCTGGCAGATGGCACCTCCGTCACCCTGAACGCCGTCAGTGAGCCGACCGAAAGCGCTGACAGCGCTTCTTCCGCTGCCTACGAGACGGTGTGGCGGCTGGCCTCTGACCCCGCCGCCAGCCTTGCACAGGACAAGGTGCAAAGCCTGCTGTCTGCCCTGTGCACCTATGCCACCGCTCAGACTACGGACGCAGACCTTGCCGCCTGCGGTTTTGATGCACCGGTATTCACCGCCGTAGTCACCAGCGAGGACGGCTCCACCGTGCAGCTGGCCTACGCCTGCGGTACGGACGGGTGGTATCTGCAAGTGGAAGGGGAACCTTCGGTATATACAGTGGATACAAGCACTGTGCAGGCGCTTCTGCTGACGGAAAGCGACCTGAAAACGCAGGAATAATTGTTTTTGTACGCTGCACCGAAAACAAGGTGCAGCGTATATTTTTTTGCGGCTTTTTATAAAGTTGCGGCAAACATCGGCAGAGTGATTGACAATCCGACTGTGATTGTTTATTATAAACCGTGACAGGGTAAGTCCGCCGCGCAAGATCATGTTACTGCGCGGGGCGGAGCACCCCTTATACGCAAAAAAAGATGGGGCAGGTTCCCTGTCTTTTTTCGTATCTGAGAACAAGGAGGATAACATATAAAATGGACAACTCGGTGGTCGTTTCACTGCGGGATATCGTAGTGGAATTTGATGGACAGCGCATTCTGGATGGGCTGAATCTGGATATCCATGATAAGGAGTTCGTGACGCTGCTCGGTTCCTCCGGCTGCGGCAAAACCACCACCCTGCGCCTGATCGCAGGCTTTCTGGAGCCGAACGCCGGCAAGGTGCTGCTGAAAGGGGAGGACATTACCGGTGTGCCGCCCTACAAGCGCCCGGTGAATACCGTGTTCCAGAAATACGCGCTGTTCCCGCACCTGAACGTGTTCGAGAACGTAGCTTTTGGTCTGCGGCTCAAAAAGCTGGACGAGGACACTATCCGCCGCAAGGTGCGCGATATGCTGGAGGTCGTGGGCTTGAAGGGCTTCGAGCGCCGCAGCATCAGCCAGATGTCCGGCGGTCAGCAGCAGCGCGTGGCCATTGCCCGCAGTCTGGTCAATGAGCCGGAGATCCTGCTGCTGGACGAGCCGCTGGGTGCACTGGACCTGAAGCTGCGTAAGGAGATGCAGCTGGAACTCAAGCGCCTGCAGCGCGAGATGAACATTACCTTTATCTACGTTACCCACGATCAGGAGGAAGCGCTTACCATGTCCGATACCGTCGTGGTCATGAACGGCGGCAAGGTGCAGCAGATCGGTACCCCGGAGGATATCTACAACGAGCCGAAAAATGCCTTTGTGGCGGACTTTATCGGCGATTCCAACATCGTGGACGGCGTGATGCACAAGGACTTTCTGGTGTCCTTCTCCGGCGTGGATTTCCCCTGCGTGGACCGCGGCTTCGCCCGGGAGCAGAGCGTGCAGGTGGTGGTGCGCCCGGAGGATATCGAGGTGGTATCCCCCGTGGAGGGCCAGCTTGTGGGCGTGGTGAATGATGTTATCTTCAAGGGCGTGCACTTTGAGATGCACGTGGAGTGCGAAGGCCGCGAGTGGCTGATCCACTCCACTCGTGCCTGCACCCCCGGCGAGACCATTGGTATGCGCATCGGCCCCAACGAGATCCATATCATGGCGCGGAGCGAGGGGTGATGTGCCATGAAGATCTATGATAAAAAGCTGGCCTATCCGTACTTTGTATGGATGGTGCTGTTTACCGTTGTGCCCTTGTTCATTGTGGTGTACTATGCCATGACCGACGCCGAGGGCAACTTTACCCTGAATAACCTTACCTCCATTAGCGGCTACGGCTCGGTGTTTGCCCGCAGCCTGCTGCTGGCGCTGATCGCTACGGTCATCTGCCTTATCATCGCCTTTCCGGTGGGGTATTTTCTGTCCCGCCTGCGGGTGAACAAGCAGCACATCATGCTTATGCTGGTCATGCTGCCCATGTGGATGAACTTTTTGCTGCGTACCTACGCATGGATGGGTCTGCTCAGCGTCAATGGCCCGGTGAACACCCTGCTGGGCTTTATCGGCCTTGGCCCCTATACCATGCTCAACACCTCCGGTGCGGTAGTGCTGGGCATGGTGTATAACTATGTGCCCTACATGATCCTGCCGCTGTACACCAGCATGACTAAGATCGACCAGAGCCTTGTGGAAGCTGCGCAGGACCTTGGTGCCAACACCACCAAGACCCTTGTGCGGGTGCTTATCCCCATGAGCGTGCCGGGCATCAGCACCGGCATCACCATGGTGTTCGTGCCGGCAGTTTCCACCTTTGTCATCAGCCGTATGCTGGGCGGCGGCTCTAATCTGCTGATTGGCGATTTGATTGAGATGCAGTTCTTGGGTAACAGCTATAACCTGAACGTCGGCTCCGCCATGAGTTTGGTGCTGATGATCATCGTGCTGCTGTGCATGAGCTTTACATCCAGCTTTGACGAGGATGAAATGGAGGGCGTGTCCTGATGAAAACAAAACATCTGCGCCTGATGCAGCGGGTCTACATCATTCTGTTCTTCTGCTTCATGTACCTGCCCATTGCCTACATGATCGTGTTCAGCTTCAACCAGAGCAAGGGCTATTCGCTGTTTACCGGCTTTACCTTCAAATGGTACCGCAGCCTGTTCACGAATGCGTCCATCCTCCACGCGCTGTGGGTGTCCGTTGAGGTGGCCATCCTGTCTGCCATCATCGCCACGGTGCTGGGCACGGCAGCCAGCCTTGGCATTGCCTCCATGAGCCGCAAAAGCCGCCTGCTGGTGACCAACATCACCTATATCCCGGTGGTCAACCCGGAGATCATCACCGGCATCTCCCTGATGCTGCTGTTCGTGGCTTACCAGCGCTTTGCCGCGCAGTCTGCATGGCTGCCGGACAACATCATGGGCCTGCCCACGCTGCTCATTGCGCATATCGCGTTCAACGTGCCCTACGTTATCTTTAACGTAAGTCCCAAACTCAAGCAGCTGGATATCAAACTGTACGAAGCAGCGCTGGATCTTGGCTGTGATCCCAGACAGGCTTTCTTCAAGGTCATCCTGCCGGAGATCAGTCCCGCTATCCTGTCGGCCTTCCTCATCTGCCTGACCTATTCCATCGATGACTTCATGATCTCCTACTTCAACTGTGGCACCGTGGAGACCCTGCCCATTGCCATCTACTCCATGACCCGTAAAAAGGTCAGCCCGGAGATCTACGCGCTGTCCACCATCATGTTCGTGGTCATCCTCAGCGTCATTCTGGTGTCCAATGCCATGGAGAGCCGCAGCTACCGCCGGGATCAGAAAACGCTGCGAAAGGAGGGTGCATGATGAAACGCATTGCTGCATTACTGCTGACGCTGGCTGTGGCGCTGTGCGCCGCATTGCCGGTGTTTGCCGCCGGTACCATCGAGGTGACCGAGGATGTCTCGGTGTCGGATGATTACGACTGGACCCGCTTCAAGGGGCAGAACGTCACCCTGAACGTCTATAACTGGGGCGAGTACATCTCCAACGGTTCGGACGACAGCGTGGACGTGGTGGCCGCCTTTGAAAAGCTGACCGGCATCAAGGTGAACTACACCACCTTCGACTCCAACGAGTCCCTGTACGCCAAACTCAAGTCCGGCGCAGCCAACTACGATGTGATCATCCCCTCCGACTACATGGTGGCAAAGATGATCAACGAAGGGATGCTTGCACCCCTTGACTATGACAATATCCCCAATTTCCAAAAGATCGATGCAGGCTACCGCAACCCGGATTACGACCCGCAGAACGCTTACACTGTGCCCTATATGCTGTGCACCACCGGCATCATCTACAACACCACTATGGTAGACGAAGCCCCTACCTGCTGGGCAGACCTGTGGGATGAACAGTATGCGGGCAACATTCTCATGTTCAACAACAGCCGCGATGCCTACGCCATCGCCGCGTTCAAAAGCGGCCACAGCATCAACCCCGCCACCCCGGAAGAGGTGGACGAGGTGGTAGAGGAGCTCAAGGCGCAGAAGCCGCTGGTGCAGGCCTACGTCATGGACGAGATCTTTGATAAGATGATCGGCGGCGAGGCTGCCATCGGCGTGTACTACTCCGGCGATGCCATTACCATGATCGATGATAACCCGGATCTGGCTTGGGTGTTCCCGGAGGAGGGCAGTGTGCTTTCGGTGGACTGCATGGCTGTGCCTGCTGCCAGCGAGCACAAAGAGGCCGCCGAGATGTTCATCAACTTCATGTGCGAGACCGACATCGGTAAGGCTAACAGCGAGTATATCGGCTACACCACCCCCATGCACGATGTTTGGGAGGTGCTGGACGAGGATCTGAAGACCAGCGAGATCGCCTATCCGTCTGAGGAGGACGCCGCCCGCGAAAAGGTGTTCACCGCCCTGAGCGACGAGGTAAACAGCGAGCTGGATCTGAAGTGGAGCGAGATGAAGAGTTACGACGAGGGCGGCGGCAGCTACCTGTTTTTGCTGTTGCTGCTGGCCATGCTGGCGCTGGCCTGCTTCAATATCTGGCGCAAAGTGCGCAGAAAGACCCGCAATCAGTATTGATCGTTTCAACCAAGGCTGCCGTCCCGGACGTGGTGCGGCGGCCTTTTTCCGATAGGAGGGAAAGAATATGGAACAGTTTTATTATCAAGGTACTGCCGTGGTAGAAAATGCCGATGCAGACTGCCACAGCCTGCTCAAGGCCAGCGCTCTGCTGCGCTATGTGGAGCAGATTTCTTCCATGCACGCCCGGAAGTTTGGCATGGACGATAAGTTTTTTGAGGATCACGGCGTAGCGTTTCTGGTGGGCAAGCAGGCGCTGCGGTTTAACCGTGTGCCTCGCCGTGGCGAGACCCTGACCCTTTGCTCCCGCTCAGAAAAGGCTCTCCGCGGCTCTATCAAGCGCGTCACCACCCTTACGGACGAAGCCGGGCAGGAAGTAGCCATGGTGGACAGCCGCTGGATCATGTCCAGCCTTGAGAATGGACATATCCTGCGCCAGCCGGGCTGGACGGTGGAGGGCTATTGGAACGAGACGGTGGAAGAGGAACTGCCCCTTTTGCTGCATAAGCGCCGGGACAGCCTGACCAGCGCCGGTCTGGTTACGGCGCGCTACTCCCAGTGCGACCTGCACTACCACATCAACAACGCCTTTTATCTGGATATCGTCTGCGATGCACTGCCGCAGGAGATCATGCGCGATCATGTTGTGAAGTTCGCCTCCATCAATTACCACCGCGAAGTCCCCATGGGGCAGCAGGTGGAGGTGTTCTACACGCCTTCGGATGATGGCTGGTACTTTATTGCCAAGCACGCAGACAAAACGGCTTTCGAGTGCTATCTGGAGCTGGAGCCAGTCAAACAGTAAAAACATGGAGGGATGCCTATGTCTAAAACCGGAGAATTGTTCGGCACCTTTTTTAAGATCGGTGCCTTTACCTTTGGCGGCGGCTACGCTATGGTGGCGCTGCTGGAGCACGAATTTGTAGAGGAAAAGCGCTGGCTCACCCGGGAGGAGTTTCTGGATATGGTCGCCATTGCCGAGTCTACCCCCGGCCCTGTGGCGGTGAACAGCGCCACCTACATCGGCTATAAGCTGGCCGGTGTTGCCGGTGCGGCGGCCTCTACCTTGGCGGTGTGCCTGCCGTCCTTTGCAGTCATCTACCTTATTTCGCTCTTCTTCGACCGCTTTTTGCAGCTGACGGTGGTGGCCAATGCCTTCAAGGGCATTCAGGCCTGTGTCATCTACCTGATCTTATCCGCAGGGGTCAAGATGCTCAAAAACTTGCAGCGCACCCCCTTCAACACGGCAGTGGTGGCGGTGGTGTTGGCGGCTATGGTGGGCTGCTCAGTGTTGGCGGTAAAGTTTTCCTCCATCTGCTGCATTTTGCTTTGCGGCGCAGCCGGGGTGCTGGCCTACGCGGTAGGGCAGGGGAAGAAAGGCGGCACAAAATGATCTTGCTGCAATTATTCTGGAACTTTCTGGTCATCGGTGCGGTGTCCTTTGGCGGCGGCTACGGCATGATCTCGCTGGTGCGGGAAACAGTGCTGGGGCACGGCTGGCTGACCGAGAGCGAATTTCTCAGCTTTATCGCAGTGTCAGAGTCTACGCCCGGCCCGCTGGCGGTGAACATGGCCACCTTTATCGGCGCTTCGCAGGCGGGGCTGGCAGGCTCCTTTGTGGCAACGGTGGGGGTGGTGTTGCCCTCTTTTGTCATCATTCTGCTCATTGCAGCGGCGCTGCACAGCCTGATGAAGTACGCCGGGGTCAACGCCTTTTTGGCTGGGGTACGTCCCTGCGTGGTGGCTATGATCCTAGCCACCGCCTGCACCATGGGGCTTTCCACGCTGGGCGGCTTTACCACCCTTGTCGGCGGCTTTGCTCCGGATATGCGTGCACTGGCGGTGTTTGCCCTGCTGGGCATTCTGCATTTTGCCTATAAAAAGAAAACGCAGAAAGCGCCGTCCCCCATCGGGATGATCTTACTTTCTGCGGTGCTGGGCGCGGTGCTGTGGAGCATCTGAACCGGAAGGAGAGGTTGACAAAATGAACATTACCGTGTATCTGGGGGCAAACCTTGGCACCGACCCTGCACTGCCGCAGGCCGTGCAGCAGCTGGGGCGCTGGATCGGCGAAAGCGGCAATGCGCTGGTGTATGGCGGCAGCAAAAGCGGCCTGATGGGGCTTTTGGCCGACAGTGTGCTGGCTGCAGGCGGCCGGGTGACCGGCGTAGAACCCAAGTGCTTTCTGGATGCAGAGCTGCAGCACGAGAGACTGACAGAGTTGATCGTGACCGAGGACATCCCCTCCCGCAAGACCAAAATGATCGAGCTGGGGGATGCTTTTATCGCGTTTCCCGGCGGCACCGGCACGCTGGAGGAGATCACAGAGGTCATCAGCAAGTTGTCTCTGGGGCAGCTGGACGCGCCCTGCATCCTCTACGACCTGAACGGCTACTACCAGCCTCTGCACCAGCTTTTGCAGCAGATGATCACCATGGGGCTTTCTACTCCGGCGCGGCAGCGGAACATCGCCTTTGCCGCCGACCTTGCTCAGATCCGCGCAATTCTTGAAAAATGATACTGGGAAGCTTACTTCTCAAACGTAAGGAGACTGCTGTACATGGCTTTGTGCGGCGGTCTTTTTTCATAAAATGGGATACCGGGGCGTCCGCAGACGACCCGGTATCCCGAAAAAATCATTCCGCTGGTTATGCCCATAGCGCACGCGGAGGGCATTTAAATCTTTCTGTGCAACCAAAAAGGCCGTTGCACAAAATAATGTGCAACGGCCTTTTGCTATTTTGTTATGTACGCTGTGCGCGTTAAACTTAGGCGGCAGTGGTGGAAGCAGCCTCAGAAGAAGCAGCCTCGCTGACAGCAGCCTCAGAGGAAGCAGCCTCAGAGGAAGCAGCCTCGGAAGATGCAGCCTCAGAGGAAGCGGCCTCGCTGGAAGCAGCCTCAGAAGAAGCAGCCTCGGAAACAGCGGTGCTTGCGGAAGCAGCCTCAGAGGAAGAAGCAGCGGTAGAAGCAGAGCCACCGCAAGCGGTCATGCCAGCAGCCAGAGCCAGAGCAACAACAGCGATGCAAATATTCTTGAGTTTCATATCAATGATCTCCTTAGTCTTCTTGTAAATGTTTGGCAGCGGGCTTTCGGTAGCACCTCACTGCGATGCTATATTCTAATCCGTTTTTGAAAAAAATCAAGAGGATTTTGGTCGAAAGTTATAATCTGCGTAAAGAATCAGCATAGTTGTCATAAAGTTTCGCCAAAAGTGAAAGACTTTTTGGCAAAAATAAAGCGCGGGATAGAGCCTGTACCGCCGGGCGGGAAGTACAAAAACAGAAAAATTTGAAAAATACTCATAAAATCCTTTTTATTGTACTGTAAATGTGGATAATAGAGACACAACGAGGGACGGACATCCCCCGGAGGGCTGAACGACAAGAAAATTTATGGAGGGTACTACAATGAAAGACTTTGATTTTGGCTACTTTGGCACCGGCGACGAGGGCTATGCCCAGTACATGACCGCGTTCGAGCGCAATTTCAGCACGGACAGCACTGACAGCTTTGCGTCCGATGACGCAGACTGCGATGCAGACAGCTGCGACAGCACTGAGGACGATTTCTGAGCTTGCACTCTTTTGCCCGTTTGTGCATACAAAGGGCAAAGGGGGAATGCGGCTTGAACCGGATCGTTTTCACACTTTGTGTCTGGCTGTTCCCGGCGGCGTGTACCGCGCTGGGAGCAGCAGGGGTGTTTTTGCTGCGCAGGCAGACAAGGCCGGCAACCCGGCGCATTTTGTGCGGAATGGCGGCGGGTATCATGCTGGCGGCCAGCGTGTGGAGCCTGCTGCTGCCGGCCATTGCCCGGTCGGAGGGCAGGGCGGCATGGGTACCCCCGGCGCTGGGGCTTATTTTAGGTGCTGTGGGGCTTTTACGGCTGGAGGATGCCGCCGGGCAGCTGCTGGCGGGCGGCCCCGGGCATTGCGGGCGCATGGTGCTGGCGGTCACCCTGCACAACCTGCCGGAGGGCATGGTGGTGGGGCTGGCTGCGGCGCTGGCGCTGCACGGGGACGCGGACGCTGTAAGCGGCGCGCTGGCACTGAGCCTGGGTATCGGCTTGCAGAACATTCCGGAGGGTGCGGCGGTCAGTTTGCCGCTGACCCAGAGCGGGCGCACCCGGGGGCAGTCCTTTGCCGCCGGGGCGGCCTCCGGGCTGGTGGAGCCCTTGGGCGCGGTGCTGGCCTTTGTTCTGGCCGAGTGGGTAGGCGCAGCGCTGCCGTGGCTCATGAGCGCGGCGGCGGGCTGTATGGTGTGTGTGACCGCGCAGGAGATGATCCCTGAGGCGGTGGAACCGGATGAAGTGGCCGGTGTCATCAGCATCGTGCTGGGCTTTGCGCTGATGATGGCACTGGATGTGGCCCTGTGATATAGTAAAAGCAGCGCCGGACAGACTTTTTTGGTCTGCCCGGCGCTGCTTTTATGCAAAAAGGATTTATACCGTCTGCTGCTGTTTCTGGCGCAGATGCCGCCGCACCACAAGCAGGCAGGCCAGATGCACCAGTGCGGTCAGCGCCCAGCTGATGGGGTAGCTGATGTACAGCATAAAAGGGGTGCGGTTCAGCTGGAAAATGGTGGCGATCCACACCAGCCGCAGCACGCACACACCCACAAGGCTTACCACCATGGGCAGCACGCTGTAGCCCAGCCCGCGCAGGCTGCTGGCCAGCACGTCCATGATGCCGCACAGCAGATAGAAGCCGCAAATCAGGCGCAGCCGCTCGGCGCCGGTGGCGATGACCGCAGTGTCCGAGGAGTAGAAGCGCAGCAGCTGGTGCCCCGCCAGTGCTGCGCCACCGCCCAGCACAAGGCCGGTCACCACGACACACAGCAGACAGTTGCGGATCACCCGGTCGAGGTTGTGGTACTTGCGCGCGCCGATATTCTGGCTGGTAAAGGTAACAGCGGCCTGTGCAAAGGCGTTCATGGCGGTGTACACAAAGCCCTCCAGATTGGAGGAAGCAGAGTTGCCCGCCACCACCATGGAGCCGAAGGAGTTGATGGAAGACTGGATGACCACATTGGAAAGGCTGAACACCGTGCTTTGCAGCCCGGCAGGCAGGCCGATGAGCAAAATCTGCTTCAGCGTCCCGGCGTGGAAGGCCAGCCGCCGCAGGTCTAGCCGCAGTGCGCCCTCCTCCCGGACGAGCATCCCGGTCACCAGCAGCGCGGACACAGTCTGGCTGATGATGGTGGCCAGTGCCACGCCCGCCACGCTCATGGAAAAGCCGATGACAAAGACCAGATTCAGCACCACGTTGATGATACCGGCAGCGGCCAGACAGTACAGCGGGCGCTTGGTGTCGCCCACGGCCCGCAGCAGCGCACTGCTGAAGTTGTACAGCATGGTCATGGGCATTCCGATGAAATAAATCTTCAGATACAGGGTGGAAAGGCTGATCACGTCCTCCGGGCAACTCATCAGCTCCAGCAGACCGCGTGCGGCGCAAAAGCCCACCACCGCCAGCAGCACGCCGCTGACTAAGCCCAGCGCTACGGCGGTGTGCACCGTATCCTGCACGCCCTTTTCGTCCCGGGCGCCAAAGCACCGGGCTGCCACCACATTGGCACCCAGCGAAAGCCCGACGAACAGGTTGACCAGCAGGTTGATCAACGCGCCGTTGGAGCCCACGGCGGCCAGCGCCGTGCTGCCCGCAAAGCGCCCCACCACCACAACATCGGCGGCGTTGAACAGCAATTGCAGAATGCTGGATGCCGCCAGCGGCACGGAAAACAAGATGATCTTTTGCAGCATGGGCCCGCTGGTCAGGTCTGCGGAACGGCTGGTCGTAGCCATGAGTTGTCTACCTCCTATAATAAGCCTTGCGTGAACATAGCAATTGCTTATTATAGCGCGATATTAGGTAAAAAACAAGAGGTAAAGCGCCCTGTTCTCTCCAAAAGCGGCAAATATCACCCGCCGGGTACAGCCTGCAATTGAAAAATGCTGCCCATACTGCTATAATAAGGCGGTAGTCCCGTAGAAAACGGAGGAAGTTGGATTTATGTATCGGAATCGGATCAAACGGCTGCTGGATATTTTGCTGTCGGCCTGCGGCATTCTGTGCCTTTCGTGGCTGCTGCTGCTTTTGGCTGTTGCCATCAAGCTGGACTCGCCCGGGCCGGTGTTTTTCCGGCAGAAGCGCGTGGGCATCGGCAAGCGGCATTTCCAGATTCTCAAGTTCCGCACTATGCGCATTGATACCCCCCACGATATGCCCACCCATCTGCTGCACGACCCGGAGCAGTATATCACCCGCATGGGACGCTTTCTGCGCAAGACCAGTCTGGACGAGCTGCCCCAGCTGTGGAATATCCTTGTGGGGGATATGGCGGTCATCGGCCCGCGCCCGGCGCTTTGGAACCAGTACGACCTGCTGGCCGAACGGGATAAGTACGGTGCAAACGATGTACGCCCCGGGTTGACCGGCTGGGCGCAGATCCATGGCCGGGACGAGCTGGAAATTGCCGAAAAGGCAAAGCTGGACGGCTGGTATGTGGAACATATCAGCTTTGGGCTGGATGTGAAGTGCTTCTTTGGCACCATTACCGCTGTGCTCAAGCATGACGGCGTGGTGGAGGGCGGCACCGGCACCCTGCATGATGAAAAATGATCTATTATATGGAGACACCGGAGCCTTGGCTGACGCTCCGGTGTCTCCATTTTTACAGAAAGCACAGCACAGAGCGGCTGAAATTGGCATATCTCTTGATTTATCCCCTGAAAAGCGTATAATAAAACAGTACACAAGACGTTAAAGGAGGATTCCTGTATTATGGAACGCACCTATATCAATGAGGCTCAAAAGGCCATCGGCGGCACGGTGAAGGTGCAGGGCTTTATCGAGAACCTGCGCAACAGCAAGTATATGGCATTTATCGTGCTGAAAGATATTACCGGCAAGCTGCAGATCACGGTGGAGAAGGCCGACCACCCCGAGCTGGTGGATACCATCGACCAGCTCACCCCGGACTCTGTCATCACCGTTACCGGCAAGGTGATGGAGAACGACTACGTCAAGATGGGCGGCGTGGAGATGATCCCCGAGAGCATCGAGGTGGAGAGCACCGCCAATGCACTGCCCATCGTCCGCAAGGAGATCGCAGCCACCAAGAAAAAGAAGGCTGTGGAGCGCTCCAGCATCGACCAGCGCATTGATTACCGCTGGATCGACCTGCGCACCGACGAGAATCAGCTCATGTTCAAGGCACAGAGCTGCTTTGTGAACGCCATGCGCAAGTTCCTGCTGGACCGTAACTTCATCGAGATCCACACCCCCAAGCTGATCGCTGCTGCCAGCGAGAGCGGCTCTGAGGTGTTCAAGGTGGACTACTTTGACCGCAACGCCTATCTGGCGCAAAGCCCTCAGTTCTACAAGCAGATGGCCATGGCTGCAGGCTTTGAGCGCATCTTCGAGACCGGCCCTGTGTTCCGCGCCGAGAAGAGCTACACCAACAAGCACTCCACCGAGTTCTCCGGCTTCGATCTGGAGTTCAGCTACATCACTTCCTATAAAGACGTGATGAAGATGGAAGAGGAGCTGCTGACTGCCGGTCTGCAGGCCGTCAAGGACAACTACGGCGATCAGATCAAGGAGATGTTCGGTCAGGAAGTCATCGTGCCCACCACCCCGTTCCCGGTGGTCAAACTGGCAGACCTGTACAAGGGCTTGGAAGAAGAGTTCGGCTATACCGTCGATGAGAGCGAGAAGGGCGACCTGACCACTGAGGCCGAGCGCCTGAGCTATGAGTGGGTGAAGAAGCACTACGGTCACGAGTTCCTCTTCATTACCGATTATTCCGCCGAGAAGCGTGCTTTCTACCACATGCGGGATGAGAACGGCGTGCCGCAGGGCTACGACCTGATCTGGCGCGGTGCCAGATTCTTGC
>ENA-UERX01000347-UERX01000347.1-human-gut-metagenome-genome-assembly--contig:-NODE-347-length-34850-cov-46.630863_pt1 | contig 34850 bp, 32 predicted proteins | sample MGYA00242992_ERZ507993 | MGnify/ENA primary metagenome ERZ507993 (study PRJEB26167, sample SAMN06115487) | human gut metagenome | host: Homo sapiens | place: China:Chongqing | collected 2015-04-10... | reverse complement strand
CGCCCACGTCGCATTACATATTGTATCAAAAATTCGGGCGTTTGTATAGGCTTTTTTGAGAAACTCCGAACTTTCTTGCCATTTTGTTACCTGAAATGTGGTCTGTGCAACTGCAAAAATGGGCTTTTGGGGGTCAGAAGGCCCTTTCCACGCCTTCAGCTGGGCCAAATCGCTGAAAACGAATACCTCTCCCCGGGTATGTCCGACGATGCCCTGCACCTCCGGATGGGACGCATCACCGGCCACCACGAGCACTGCACCGGCGGCTTCGGCCTCGGAAGCGATCTTCTGTATCTTCTTCACGAAGGGGCAGGTGGCATCGTGATAAGTGCAGCCCCGGGCTTCCAGCTCGTCGTAAATGCTGCGGGGGACACCGTGGCTGCGGATGACCACCTCGTAGCCCGTAGGGACATCAGCGGGGGTTTCTGCTACCAGTGCGCCCCGGCGCTCAAGGTCTTCCACGGTCTGGGGGTTGTGGATGAGGGGGCCGAGGGTGGCCACCTTGCGGCCCTCATCCAGCAGACCGTAGGTCAACTTGACCGCGCGGTCCACGCCGAAGCAGAAACCCGCAGTCTTTGCAAGTCTGATTTCCATTGTACTCTCCTAAATTCAATCTCTCCGTCATCACTGCGCGATGCCACCTTCCCTATTAGGGGCAACAACGACGACCGCCGCCAGTGGCGGAAACAGGGAGTCGCTGTTGGGGCAGCGGCCAGCGAGACGCAAGCAATGCGAAGCGGATGCTGGGAGCCGCAACTCGGCCTTGTCGAGCGATAGCGAGACTGAGAGGTTCATCACAATTCATTCCACGCATCCAGAACGGCCTGCTTATTTTCCCGCAGTTTCTTTATGTCGCGGCGGCCTTCCATTGCAAACTGTGCAGCGGGCATGGGCTCGCCGAAGATGACACGCACCTTGCAGAACAGCTTCATCTTACCATCAGGGGTGTCGTAGTAGATACGGCAGGGCACGACGTCCACATTTGCTGCCGCCGCGATGACGAAGAGGCCGCTCTTGAGGGGAAGGAACTTTCCCTCCTGCTCCCGCGTACCCTCCGGAAAGAGCAGCAGTGTACCGCCCTCCTGACACTTTTTCACGGTGTCGTCGATGACGCTGACCTCTTCTTTCGTGCCGCGGACACAGACTGCACCGGCGCACCGGAAGAACCACGACAGGAATGCGTTTATCTCGAACAGCTCTTTCTTGGCAAACACGGTCATCCGCTGGCCCCAGAACCGGGCGATGACGACGAACACCGGGTCGATGGCTGAGATATGGTTGGGGGCAATGATGCAGCCCTTCGTGCCGATTTTTTTCAGGTTCTCCCTGCCCTCACACCGGACGCGGAAGCCGATGTGGAACACCAGCCATGCCAGCGGGACCAGAATATAATATAGTATCATCTGACCTTCTCCGTGATAATTTTCTTCATGGCCTCAAAGCTCTGCTCAAAATTCAGCTCCGAAGTGTCCAGCAGCACGGCATCGTCTGCCTGCTTGAGGGGGGCTGCGGCGCGGTGGGTGTCCTGATAGTCGCGCTGCTTGACGTCGGTCAGCACATCTTCGTAGGGGGTATCGATGCCCTTCTGCTGGTACTCCTTCCAGCGGCGGGTGGCGCGGGCCTCCGGGCTGGCGGTGAGGAAGATCTTCACAGTCGCATTGGGCAGCACCACGGTGCCGATGTCGCGGCCATCCATCAGGATGTTCTGCGTCTTGGCCATGTCCCGCTGCATCTCCAGCAGGAAGGCGCGCACCGCCGGATTTGCACCCACGGCAGAAGCCGCCATTCCCACCTCTTCGGTGCGGATGGCCGTGCTGACGTCCTCGCCATTCAGATAGATATGCTGTTCACCCTCGATAAAAGCAAACTCGAGGGTGATATTGGGCAGCAGCGCATCGACTGCCTCGTTGTCCTTCGGTTCTTTGCCCGCGCGGAGGGCATAAAGGCCGATGGTACGGAACATCGCACCGGTGTCCACATAAATGTAGCCGAAGTCCGCAGCCAGACGCCGCGCCAGCGTAGATTTGCCTGCGCCCGCAGGCCCGTCGATTGCAACAGAAATCATTTTTATATCTCCTTCTCTATGAATCTGAAATTTCCAGCCGCTTAAACCTCTCCGTCACGGCTGACCCCGTTCCACCGCTGGCGGCAGTCGTTGTTGTTGCCCTAACGAGGGGGCCGTCTGCGAAGCAGACTGAGAGGTCATTCCAGATGATTCGCAAAACTCTGTGCCGTGCAGAATGCGATCTGCAGGTTATAGCCGCCGGTATAGGCGTCCACATCCAGCACCTCGCCTGCAAAGTAGAGGCCGAGGGCCTTTTTGCTCTGCATGGTCTTGGGGTCAACCTCCCGCACCGACACGCCGCCTGACGTGATGACTGCGTGTGCCAAATCGCCCCGGGCGTCGATAGTCACCCGCCAGTGCTTCATCAGCTGTACCAGTTCCCGCTTCTGCTCCCGGGTGATCTGGTTTGCCCTGGTGGCCGGGTCAATGCCCCAGCGGGCCACCATGACCGGCTGCATACTGGACGGCAGCAGCTTCACCAGTGCGCCCTGCGCCGCGTGGTTCGCCAGAAGGGCAAAGTCCCGGGTGATGCGGTCATAAAGCTGTTCCTCACTGAGGGCAGGCTTCAAATCAATAAAAGCTTCGTACCTGTGCTTTTTCATGTCGCCCAGATGGCTCGACGCGCTGAGGGTCAGCGGCCCGCTGATGCCGAAGTGGGTGAACAGCATCTCGCCCTGCTCCTCGAAGATAGGTTTGCCGTCCTCGTGGAGGGTAAGAGTCACGTTCTTGAGGGCGAGGCCCATCATCTTCTTGCAGTCGGCGTCATGGCTCACGAGGCTGACGAGGCTGGGGACAGGCTCCACGATGGTGTGGCCCGCCTGCTGGGCCAGCTTGTAGCCGTCGCCGGTGGAGCCGGTGGTGGGGTAGCTCAGGCCGCCCGTTGCCACCAGCACGGCGTCCGCCTTGTACTCCCGGCCCGAAGTTCCCCGCACACCCACGCAGCGATAGGCCGGGCCGGGCTTTTTCTTTTTCGGGTGGTGCGGATTTTCCGGCGCGGCAGGCGCTTCTTCCGGCTGGGCCAGCGGCTCCAGCAGCAGCTTTTTTGCCCCGTCGTGGACGATGTCCGCTCCGTCTGCGTACCGCAGAAGAGCCTGCCGAATCTCTTCGGCCTTATCTGACACCGGGAACACCCGGCGTCCGCGCTCCACTTTCAGCTCCACACCGAGAGACTCAAACAGTTCCATCGTCTTGGCCGGTGGGAAAGCCCCCAGCGACGAGAACAGAAAGCGGGGGTTCGTCCGCACATGGTGCAGAAATTCCTCTGCGGTGCAGTCGTTGGTCACATTGCAGCGGCCCTTGCCGGTAACGAGAATTTTCTGAGCCGGCTTTTCCATATGTTCCAGCACCGTCACCTCATGCCCCTGCCGCAGGGCCGCGCCCGCCGCCATCAGGCCGGCAGCACCGCCGCCTACCACTAAGACCTTCATGTTTCGTTTCCTCCGCTTTTTCTTCTGTCTTCACACTTATTCTAGTTTATCATACCAGAATCGACCGCCAAAAGCAATGTGAAAAAAGCAGGTACAGCGTTCTGCTGCACCTGCCCGGAAAATTTTGCTTATTTCATGGCCTTGATGGGGTCGAGATACTTTTCGCCCTCCATGACTTCCAAGTGGATGTGGCTCTCCTCGGCACACTCACAGCTCACGCTGCCCACCTTGCCGATGGTCTGCCCGGCCGAGACGGTGTCGCCCTTCTTCACCTTGGCGTCCGTCGTACCGCAGACCCGCCAAATCCTGCCGGAAGCATCTTCGATGGCGACCACAGGCCCCCACTTGTCGTCCGTGCCGGTCTCCACCACCTTGCCTGCCGCCGGGGCGGTCACTTCCGCGCCCCTGCTGGCGGCGTAGTCCACACCGTTGTGGGTGCGCCAGTCGCCCAGCGTCTTGCTGTAGACCAGCTCATCGCCGCTGTAGCTGTTTAAGACGCGCCCCGAGACAGGCTGCGTGGAGGCAGGCGCAGCCGAACTGCTGGCAGGCAAGGACTCGGTTTGCAGCGCGGAGGGTTCGTGTACCGAACCAGACCCAGACTGCGCACCAGAAGAGGACGCAGCCCCACCGGACGAGCTGTCGGCTTTTGGCACATTGGCCACGCTGTTTGCTGCGGGTGCGTTCTGCTGCTGCCATTCGGCTTCCTCCTCTCCGGCAACGCCGGGCGATGTGTTGATGCCCTCGTCGATGCCGGGGGCGGTGCTGGACGGGCTGCGCACCGCGTCCAGATCTTGCTTCAGCTCATTGCGCACCGTGCGCACAGCCCACACACCGGCCGCTGCCGCCGCCAGCAGGCAGGCGGTAAGCACCAGCGCAAAGGCTTTGTCCCGCAAAAACTTTCTGAATTGCTCCATCGTTCGTTACTCCAATCCATTTTGTGTACGGAATCGTTTCTTTGGTGGTAGTTTGGAGCGGCAGAGCGGGGTTTATTCATCCTTTATTAGAAAGGACACAAAAAGGCCCCGGATGACCGGGGCCTAAAGTCCTATTTAGTTATTGCGGCTGCGGCTGTTCATGCCCAGCAGACGGACGACATACAGGAAGATGTTGATGAAGTCCAGATACAGGGTCAGTGCGCCATAGATGGAAGCCTTCTCGGCCAGCTCAGCGTCGCCTGCATAGTAGGCGTAGATCTGGCGGAGCTTCTGGGTATCATAGGCGGTGAGCAGCATGAACACCACCAGGCCGATGCCGCAGTAGAGCACCGAGGTGCCGAAGCCAAAGCCAAAGAGCGCACCCACGAGGCTGGTGACGATCATGGCCACCAGAGCCATCATGAGGCGGGGACCCCAGCCGGTGAGGTCTTTATGGGTGGTGGTGCCGTACACAGCCATGAGGCCGAAGTAGACCGCCGTGGCGAGGAAGGCCATGACCAGCGTGCCTACCGAGAACATCAGGAAGTAGTAGCTCAGGACCATGCCGTTCAGGATGGCGTATCCGAAGAACGCGGCTCTTGCACCGTCGATGGACATCTTCTGCACCCGGGCGCTGAGCATGAACACCAGCGCCAGCTCACCGATGGTAAGCAGGAAGTAAAGCGAATCGACCAGATAGATAAGGGACGTAGTCGCCGTAATATAGGCCATTGCGAAGGTGACGAGCAGGCCGCCGGCCATCCAGCGGTAGGTGCGGGTCATATAGTCCGATGCGCTCATCGAAGGCTCCGCATAGCCGCGGTCATAGTTGTTGTAATCCATAAGGAATCCTCCATTCAAAATCAGAGCATCGGCCTCGGCCTTGCCCCGGTCTACGAAATATAGTATACTGCATAGAAATGAACGATTCATGAAAAAGGCTGTGATATTTGATGTCCCTCGGACTTTATCTGCATATTCCTTACTGTTTTTCCAAATGCCGGTACTGTGATTTTTACTCCGCCCCCGGCCAGCGCGGCGTCCCCCGGGCCTATGTGGACGCCCTTTTGCGGGAACTCTCCCGGTTTGCGCCGGACGCGCCCCTGCGGCCGGACACCCTTTATTTCGGCGGCGGAACGCCCAGCCTGCTGGACCCGGCAGACGCCGCCCGGCTCATCGCCGCCGCACAGCCCCTGCCCGGGGCCGAGATCACGCTGGAAGCCAACCCTGAGACCGTGACCGAAGACTCTCTCCGGGCATTCCGGGAGGCGGGCGTCAACCGCATTTCCTTCGGCGTCCAGTCGGCCCGGGACAGCCAGCTCAAGACGCTGGGCCGCCCCCACACGGCAAAGCAGGCGCGGGCCGCTTTCGCCGCCGCACGCCGTGCCGGGTTCGAGAATATCAGCGGCGACATCATGCTGGCCCTGCCCCATTATACGCAGGCCGAGTTCGACGAGACGCTGGAGCTTATCGAGGATGGCGGCGCGGTCCACATTTCCGCCTACCTCTTGAAGATCGAGCCCGACTCCGCCTTTGGCCGGACGCCCCCCGAGGGTCTGCCCACCTCCGATGAGGCGGCGGACTTCTACCTCTACGCCGTCGAGCAGCTGGAACATCATGGCTACCGGCAGTATGAGATCTCCAACTTCGCCCGCCCGGGCTATGAGGGAAAGCATAACCTCATCTACTGGGACTGCGGCGACTATCTGGGCATCGGCCCTGCGGCCCACTCCTGCATGGGCGGCAAGCGGTTCTACTACCCCGCCGACACCGAAGCCTTTCTGCGGGACGAGGCCGCGCCCGTCATGGACGGCGGCTGCGGTGCGGAGGATTATCTCATCTTGCAGCTGCGTCTGCGCAAAGGTCTGAGCCTCGACGAATACAAAAAACGCTATGGCAGGGAGTTTTCCACCGCACAGCTGGCCTTTGTGAAAAACTGCGTGAAGAGCGGCTATGCCAACTTTGACGGCCACACCCTCGCCCTCACGCCCGCCGGGCTCATCGTACAGAACAGCATCCTTGCCGAGCTGCTGTGAGCCTTAGTGAACAGCAAAGCTCATCGCCGCCAGCACAAAAACACCGATGACGCTGGTAATGCGGCTCACCCTCTGCATCGCGTAATACCATTCGGTTGGCTCACCGCCGTACACTTCCAGCCCGTGGCGGAGGTTCCAAAACAGCAGCGGGAACCGGACATCCAGCACAAGGAGCACCACCAGCGCCCCTATCGGCAGCAGGAGCGCCACGCTGCCCCGGGTCTCCAGCCGCCCGCCGACGGCCACATTATAGAGCCAGTTACAACTGGGCCAGAGGTCGGATTTCTGGTATTCGCCGTTGACAATGACGTTCACCTCGTCGGCAAGGCCCCCATCGTCTTCCCGCCACAGGATGGCGTCGCCGGGGTCGCCCAGCGCGGTCCCGGTAAAAATGACCACTCCGTCCTGCTCAATTTTTACGCCCGGGTCGCTCATGCCCTCGGCTTTCGATTCGAGCCGATAGTGCCGCGTTTCTCCGTCCATCGTGAAATCCACTTCCGCACCGTTTTCCGTCTGAGCAACCTGCATGGTGTAGGCGGCATACGCATCCTTGCCCGAAAAGCTGCCGTCGGCCTGACGATACAAAAAGGCATCCCGCAGCCAGACGCCCGGGCGGAGGGCGGCCCAGAGATAGAGCACAGCGAGAAGCAGCGCGGTAAGAACGCAGAGCAGGCAGCTCGTCTTTTTCTCCATGGTCAGGCTCCTTTCGTTTCAGCCCAGTTCGATTACTTTCCACCCCAGCTCCCGGATGGCTTCTTTATCATGGGTCGCCAGCAGGGTGGGCTTTGTGCCGCAGCGTGCCTTGAGCATGGCTGCGGCTTTTTTCATGACGGCGGGATCCATGCCGGTGAAGGGCTCATCTAACAGAAGCGTGTCGCTCTCGGCCCAGAGAGCGCGCAGCAAGGCGGTGCGGCGCTTCTGTCCGCCGGAGAGCTTCCGGGCAGGCAGGGCAAGGGCCTCGTCATCCAGTCCTAATTGTATAAGGTCATCTCGTATCTGCTCTTTGTATTGTGTTTTGACCTTGTACTGTTCTGCGGTCAGCACCAGCGCCACATTCTCTTCGGCGGTCAGCTGGGGGCAGAGCCTGTCTTCCTGAAAGACCGCGCCGACCCGGCCTACGCCCTCCACGCTGCCGGAGGTGGGCGCTTCCAGCCCCATCAGGATGCGGAGCAGGGTCGTCTTGCCCCAGCCGCTTGGCGCCCAGAGCACCGCCGGGCCGTCCACAGTAAGCGAGAGGTTTTCGAAGAGGATTTTCTCTCCGAATTGTTTAGACAGATTTTTTATTTCCAGTTTGTTGTTGGTTTCACTCATTTTTCAGCCCCCTCTTCGCCCAGAACTGCCGCTACCGCTTTATCCAGCAGAGCGAGGAACAGCTTTTCGAATACGGCGCTCAGCAGGATGATGACGAAGGTCCAGGCAAACAGCTCTCCGGTGGAAAGGGTAATTTTTGCCCGGTAAAGCGCGTCGCCGATGCTGCCGTCCGGCAGGCCGATGACCTCTGCTGCTACGCCGCTCTTCCAGCAGATGCCCAGCGCCACGCTGCACCCCTGCCGGAACGCGGGCAGCACCGCCGGGAGCCAGACCGCCCGCAGACGCCGCCCCAGAGGCAGACGGAACACCTGCGCCATTTCGAGAAGCTGGCGGTCAGCACTCCCGATGCCGGTGCGCACTGCGCTGTAGAGGACGGGCAGCACCATCAAAAAGCTGATAAGGACGGACAGCGACGAGCCGCTGACCCACACCAGCGCCAGAATGATGAAGCTCGCCACCGGAGTAGCCTTGACCAGCTGCATCACGGGGGTGAGAAGGGCGTCCACCCACTCCCACTTCTCGGCGGCTACCGCCAGCACCGCGCTGGACAGAACGCCCAGCCCGAAGCCCAACAGGATGCGCCCGGCGCTGAAACCGATGCGCTGCCAGAACTCGGCCTGCGGCAGCAGCTCCACCAGCGTACCGATGGCCTGCACCGGCGAGACAAGAAAGACTTCCTGCCCGATGGCCACAGCCGCCGCCTGCCAGACGCCCAGCCAGAACACCGACGCCGCTAAGATTTGAATGCGGCGTTTTTTTGTTTTATCCATGTATTTCTTTGCTCCTGTTCGTTTTCTCGCTCTCAGAATATCACATCATGTATGAGAATACAATCCTTCATCTTTTCTTCTCTTGACATGAAGGTCATAAAACACTACACTGGAATAAAGTAATCCTTATTCTACGTGCCTCCGCGCACAGCTGGGAGAGATGACCATGCACGATTCCGCTCAGGCCCTCCGGGGCAAAAAGCTCCTTCTGGTGGGGTTCACCCTGTTCTCGATGTTCTTCGGAGCAGGCAACCTCATCTTCCCGCCCTTCCTCGGCGCACAGGCCGGGACGGCGCTCTGGCTCGCTTTTGTGGGCTTTGCCGTCAGCGCCATCGGTCTGCCCATCGCGGGCGTGGCAGCAGTGGCCCGGGCGGGCGGTCTGCCTGCGCTGGCCGGGCGGGTCCATCCCCGCTTCGCACAGGTGTTCGCTGTGCTGGTCTATCTGTCCATCGGTCCCTGCCTCGCTATCCCCCGCACAGCCAGCACCTCGTTTGAGATGCTGACGCCGCTGGTGGGGCGGAGCACACCGGGACAGTTCATCTACTCCCTCGTGTTCTTTGCTGCGGCGTACTTTGTGGCCCTCAAGCCCGAAAAGCTGACCCAGCGGCTGGGCCGCATCCTCTGCCCTGCCCTGCTGGTGCTCATCGTGGTGCTGTTCACGGGCTGCATCCTCCGCCCGGCCGCGCCCGGCTACGGCACGCCTGCCGAGGCTTACGCCGCCCTCCCCGCCGCACAGGGCGTGCTGGACGGCTATCAGACCATGGACGCGCTGGCAGCGCTCAATTTCGGCGCGGTCATCGCGCTGAACATTCAGGCGGTGGGCATCACAGAAGAAGCTGCCGTCCGGCGCGGCACTATCCGGGCCGGGCTCATCGCAGGCGGGATGCTGCTGGTGGTCTACGCCATGCTGACCCACATCGGCGGCATCTCGGGGGCTGCGTTCCCCGGCAGCGACACCGGCGCCTCCGTCCTGACGGCACTGGCCGACGGCCTGTTTGGCCGGGTGGGACAGGTGCTTCTGGCCGTTATCTTCGTCATCGCCTGCTTCAACACCTGCGTCGGCCTCATCGCCAGCGTAGGCGAATACTTCCACGAGCTTCTACCCCAGCTGCCCTACCCCGCCATTGTGGCCTTCTTCGCGCTGGTGAGTATGCTGCTGGCGAACATCGGCCTTGCGGACATCCTGAGCCTTTCCGTCCCGGTGCTGAACGCCATCTACCCCATCGCCATCGTCCTCATCGTGGTGGAGTTCCTGCCCGGACGGTTCCAGCGGACATCGGTCTGGCGGCTGAGCATCCTCTTCACGGCCATCCAGAGCATCCCTGCTGCCCTGCCCTTCGGCCCCCTCTCCGCCTTGATGAACGCTCTGCCCCTGAGCAGCCTCGGCTTTGGCTGGCTGCTGCCGGCCCTCATCGGCATCGGCGCGGGCCTTCTGATGTAAGAAAAACTGCCGCACGGCTGTGCGGCAGTTTTTCTTGTTTCAAAGTTTACTTTGCAGAGTTGCGGATCGCCGCCATGACCTTGCGCAGGACGGACGGCTCGGTGTAGTAGAAGTTATCGTCCGGCAGCTTGCCGCCCACGGCGGCGGGAGAGGCATCGTAGAGCACCTGCAGGTAGGCAGAGATGTCTTTCTTCATCTCCTGACCGTTGCGGTAAACGATGTTGCACTTGGGCAGGGCCTTCTTGGCGATCGCAGCCTTGGCCACCACGCCGACTTTCTCACAGAGGGCGGCGGTGCCGTCGATGTCCTCGTTCGCCGCCTTGACGCTCTTCTGGTAGTCGGTCAGGAAAGCTGCGATGACGTCGGGGTTCTGCTTTGCATACTCGGTGCGCACCACGGTGACGCCGGTGATGAGCTGGGTGTCACAGACCCTGTTCCATTCCCTGGTCAGGTCGAGGACGACGCGGAGGTCGCTGTCCTTCATCTGGGCAGCGGTGACGTAGGGCTGAGGCAGGACGGCGATGGCATCCTTCCTGGCAGCGGCCATCTGGGCCGTGACCTCGGAAGCCTCGCTGTAGTATTCGATCTTCACGTCCTTGTCGGGGTCGAGACCGTTCTTCTTGAGCAGATAGCGCAGGACGTACTCGGGCGTCGTGCCTTTGCCGGTGGAAAGGATGGTGCGGCCCTTGAGGTCGGCGAAACTGTGGACGGTATTGCCCTTCTCCACGACGTAGAGGACGCCCAGCGTGTTGACGGCCATGACCTGGATGCCGCCGTTCGTTTTCTGGTAGAGGGTCGCGGCGAGGTTGGCCGGGATAGCGGCCATGTCGAGTTCGCCCTTGATGAGCTTCGGCACGATCTCATCGGCAGCGCCGTAGAGCTGCAGGTCATAGTCGAGGGAAGCCGTGCCGTCCTTCTCCATGCTCAGCAGGTTGACGAGGCCCATGGTGGTGGGGCCTTTCAGGCCGGCGATGCGCACTTTTTTGCTCGTCTTGGCCGATGCGCCGCAGGCCAGCACGCTGACCATCAGCACCAGCGACAGCAGCAGAGATGTCAGTTTTTTCATAGGATTTCGTTCCTCACTTTCATTGGGAGAAATTTTCCCGCAAAAAATTTGCAAAACCATTTGCTTTACGCCCTCAAGTTTACTATAATAAGAGAAAAAATACCGTTGCACATGCAACGGAATCGCAGAAGGGCGGTGAGGGCCCGGGGAAAACCTCACGGAATGGGTATGGAAAATTATCTTCCGCTGTTACAATCCACCTCTCTGTTCGCCGGGCTGGAAGCCGAAGCGCTCCGGGTCCTGCTGGGCGAAGTGGGGGCCGTATTGCGCACCTACAGCCGGGGCGAGACCCTCGTACTGGCCGGACAGTCGAACCGCCGGGTGGGCGTGGTGCTCTCCGGCGCCATCGAGGCCTACCATCCCGCCGCCAGCGGGGCGCGTCTGCCCATCAGCCAGATGGGGCCGGGCGGTGTGTTCGGCGACGTGCTGGGCGGCTCGAGCCTTTCCAGCCCGGTAACGGTGATGGCCTCGGCCCCCTGCGAGGTGCTGCTGGTGCCTTACGAGAAGCTTCTGCTGCCCGGGGCCGACCCGGCCCGCCAGCGGGTGCTGCAGAACCTTGTGCGCACCATCAGCGACAAATACTTCCTGCTCTCCCGCCGGGTAGACCTGCTGCTGCTCAAGAGCCTGCGGGCCAAGGTGTGCGCCTACCTGCTCAGCGAGGCCGAGGTTCACCACAGCCTCACCTTCACCATTCCCTACTCCCGCATCCAGCTGGCCGACTACCTCAACTGCGACCGCAGCGCCCTCTCCCGGGAGCTGAGCCTGATGCAGCGGGACGGCCTGCTCGAGACCTATAAGAGCAGCTTCAAGCTGCTGGAACCGGACACGCTGCGGCACATGGTGCTGTAACAGCCTCTCCCAGAGGGAGAGCCTTATATAGAAGGAGAACTTCATCATGTCCAAACCAATTTTATGGATTGTCATTCCCTGCTACAATGAAGAACAGGTACTGCCCATCACAGCCCCCCTGTTCCTGAAAAAGATAAACGACCTCTCCGCAGCGGGCCTTGTCAGCGAGAAGAGCCGAGTGCTCTTCGTCAACGACGGCTCCCGCGACGCCACCTGGTCCCTCATCCAGAAGTTCGCCTCTGAGGATGAGCACTTCATCGGCATCTCCCAAAGCCGGAACCGCGGCCACCAGAACGCCGTGCTGGCCGGACTGATGGAGGCGCTCCACAGCGGCAGCTGCGACATCACCATCTCCATCGACTGCGACGGTCAGGACGACATCAACGCCATGGACGAGATGGTCAAAAAGTATCTGGACGGCGCCGAGGTAGTCTACGGCGTGCGCAGCCGCCGGGACACCGACACCTTCTTCAAGCGGTTCACCGCCGAGGGCTTCTACCATGTGATGAACGCGCTGGGCGCAGACATCGTATTCAACCACGCCGACTACCGGCTCATCAGCACCCGGGTGCTGGAAAGCTTTGCCGACTACCGCGAGGTGAACATCTTCCTGCGGGGCATGGTGCCGCTGGTGGGCTACCCCAGCGACACCGTCTACTACGAGCGCCACGAGCGTCTGGCCGGCGAGAGCCACTATCCCCTCAGCAAGATGCTGGCCCTCGCCTTCGACGGCATCACCAGCCTGTCGAACAAGCCCATCCGCCTCATCACCGGCGCAGGCATCGTGGTCAGCCTCATCAGCTTCATCGGCGTCATCTGGGCCATCGTGCAGGCTGTTCTGGGCAGCGCCGTGGCAGGCTGGGCCTCCACCATCTGCATCGTCTGCTTCATGGGCGGCGTCCAGCTGGTGTGTCTGGGCGTCATCGGCGAATACGTCGGCAAAATCTATATGGAGACCAAGGCCCGCCCCCGCTACATCATCAGCGAGCGCACATGGGCTCCCTACGAAAGGAAGTATCACGGATGAGCAAACAGAGCTGGAAAGGCAGCACCCTCCTGAACCCGGAGCCGCCGGTGCTGGTCTCCTGCGGCGGGCTGGACAAGCCCAACCTCATCACCATCGGCTGGACCGGCACCATCTGCACCCAGCCCAGCATGGTATCCATCAGCGTCCGCCCCGAGCGGTACAGCCACCACCTCATCAGGGAGAGCGGCCAGTTTGCCATCAACCTGCCCACCGAGGCACTGGTGAAGTCGGTGGACTGGTGCGGCGTCAGGAGCGGCCGGGATTTTGACAAATTCGCAGCCTGCAAACTCCATTCTGCCCCCGGCTCGGTGCTGACGGACTGCCCCATTCTCGAAGAAAGCCCCGTCAACCTCGAGTGCAAGGTCACGCAGGTCATCCCGCTGGGCAGCCACGACCTCTTCCTCGCCGAAGTAGTCGCCTGCGACGTGGACGAGAGCCTGCTGGACGAGAACGGTAAGCTCTGCCTCGACAAGGCCAAACTCATCGTCTACAGCCACGGCGAATATCTGGCTCTGGGCAAAAAGCTGGGGACCTTCGGCTACAGCGTGCGGAAGAAAAAGCCGACGCGGAAGCCCCGCAGATAATACTATGAAAAATGGGAAGCACAAAAGCGCTTCCCATTTTTTTATTTCTCGTCGAGCAGATCACTCAGACATCTGACCGTCCGGCCATGATAGCCTGTGACCGTCTCGGCATGGAGCAGACTGCTCAACACACTTTCCTCCACGCACTCGGCCACCGCCCGGAACAGCGGATTGATGGCGTCGTCGTGGAGCATGCCCATCGGCAGGATGGCCTTTTCGGAGTAGTGCGGCACCCGGTTGGCAGTGGTGAAGGCAATGACGATCTCACCGGAGCCGTTGCCGCAGAAAGAGCCGGTGCGGGACAGGCCCACCAGCGCCCGGTGGCAGAGCCGCCGCAGCTGGCGCTCACTGAGGGGAATATCCGTTGCCAGCACCGTGATGATGGAGCCCTTGTCCTCGTGGGGCGGGATGTGGGCGTCCAGCAGGCTCTGGATGGGGGTGCCTGCCACTACGAGGTCATCGAAGACGGCGTGGTTGGAGAGCACCAGCGCACCGATGGTGTACTGTTTTCCGTCCAGCTCCACCACACGGGAGGCCGAGCCGATGCCGCCCTTCAGGCCGTGGCAGCGCATTCCCCTGCCCGCGCCCACAGCGCCCTCAGCGAAATCGGCGCGGCAGTCGGCCAGTGCGGCCCTCACGTTTTCTTCTGTGACGTGGAGGCCCCGGATGTCGTTGAGGCCGCTGTCGTTGCACTCGCAGACCACCGGGTTTACGCTGCCGGTAGTCTCGCAGATGTCGGGGTTCTTATCCAGCATATACTTCACCAGCGCTGTCTCCACAGTACCTACGCTGAGGGTATTGGTGAAGAGGATGGGCGTTTCCAGCGTCCCCAGCTCGTCGATCTGGACAAGGCCGGTGGTCTTGCCGAAGCCGTTGATAACATGGCTGGCCGCCATCACTTTATCGTGGAAAATATCGCCCTGATGGGGCAGCAGCGCGGTCACGCCGGTCTGGACCTCGCCGTCCGCCAGTGTGCAGTGGCCCACCGTCACGCCCGGCACATCGCTTATTTTGTCCAGCGGCCCGCAGGGCAGTTTGCCCACCCGGATGCCCCGGCTCTTCCATTTTGCTTCGATTCCCATAAGTATTCTCCTTGCAAAAATGCCCCCTCCTCACCAGACGGAGAGGGCCGATTTTATTCTTCCTCGTGCTCCACCTTGCTGATAGCGCCCAGGTCGTAGGGCGTATTCTGGTAGACGTAGTAGTTCAGCCAGTTCTCATACAGCAGGTGTGCGTGAGCACGCCAGCGGAAGAGAGGCGGCTGCTCGGGGTCGTCGTTGGGGTAATAGTTCTTTGGCACCGCGATGGGCAGGCCCTTGCCGACATCCCGCTTGTACTCGGCGTCCAGTGTGTACTTGTCGTACTCCGGGTGGCCGGTGACGAAGATCTGCCGTCCATTCTCGGTACTCATCAGGAAGGGGCCGGCCTCGTCGCTCTCGGCGAGGATGCGCAGGGCCTTGCAGTTCAGCACGTCCTCCCGGCTGATGCCGGTGTGGCGGCTGTGAGGGGCGTAGAACACCTCATCAAAGCCGCGCACCAGCGGGTTCGAGGGACGGGTGACTTTATGCTCGAAGACGCCGAACATCTTCTGGTCGAGAAGCTGCTTGCGGATGCCATAGTGATAATAAAGTCCCGCCTGTGCGCCCCAGCAGACATGAAGGGTAGAGTAGACGTTCGTCTCGCTGAAGTCCATGATCTCGCACAGCTCCTGCCAGTAGTCCACCTGTTCAAAGTCTATTTTCTCCACAGGCGCACCGGTGATGATCATGCCGTCGTAGCGGTTGTTCTTCACCTCGTCGAAGGTCTTATAAAACGCCTCGAGGTGGGCCGCAGAGACATGGGTCGCCGCATGGCTGGCCGTCTGCAGCAGGGTCATGTGGACCTGAATGGGCGTATTGGCCAGCAGGCGGGCGATCTGGGTCTCGGTGGCGATCTTGGTCGGCATGAGGTTCAGGATGAGGATCTCCAGCGGACGGATGTGCTGGGAGAGCGCCCGTTCCCGGTGCATGACGAAGACGTTTTCCTCGTAGAGGGCATCGTAGGCGGGAAGAGTCTTGGGGATGATCAGCGGCATAGCATCGTTGCTCCTTTTGACGGTTTTAGCGGGAAGTTTTTATCTGCATCCGGAGACGCTTTTTTCACGGGAAGGGGCCGAAACCGGCAGATGGCGCTGACCGTGTTTCTTAAATCTTATCCAGCGCCTGTGCAATATCGGCGATGAGGTCTTCGCTGCTCTCGAGGCCGCAGCTCATCCGCACCAGCTCAGCAGGCACACCGGCAGCGGCCAGCTGCTCGTCGTTCATCTGGCGATGGGTGCTGGAAGCCGGGTTCAGGCAGCAGGTGCGGGCATCGGCAACGTGGGTCTCAATGGCGGCAAGCTTCAGCTCCTTCATAAAGGTGCTGGCGGCTTCGCGGCCGCCGGCCAGGCCAAAGGAAACGACGCCGCAGCTGCCGTTCGGCAGATACTTCTCAGCCAGTGCATGGTAAGGGCTGGACTCGAGGCCGCAGTAGTTGACATAGGCCACTTTCGGGTGAGCCTCAAGGAACTTTGCGACGGCCATGCCGTTGGCGCAGTGGCGCTGCATCCGGACGTGGAGGCTCTCAAGGCCGAGGTTCAGCATATAGGCGTTCATGGGGGACTGCATCGAGCCGAAGTCGCGCATGAGCTGTGCGGTGGCCTTGGTGATGAAAGCACCCTCTTTGCCGAAGCGCTCCGCGTAGGTGATGCCATGATAGCTCTCATCGGGAGTACACAGGCCGGGGAACTTCTCGGCGTGGGCCATCCAGTCGAACTTGCCGCCGTCCACGATAGCACCGCCCAGCACAGCGCCATGGCCGTCCATGTACTTGGTGGTGGAGTGGGTCACGATGTCAGCGCCCCACTCGAAGGGGCGGCAGTTGACCGGCGTGGGGAACGTGTTGTCCACGATGAGCGGTACGCCGTGGGCGTGTGCGGCCTTGGCGAACTTTTCAATGTCCAGCACGGTGAGGGCAGGGTTAGCGATGGTCTCACCAAACACGACCTTGGTGTTGGGCCGGAAGGCGGCATCCAGTTCTTCCTCGCTGCACAGCGGGTCCACGAAGGTAGCGGTAATGCCCATCTTCTTCATGGTGACGGAGATAAGGTTGAAGGTGCCGCCGTAGATGGTGCTGGACGCCACGATGTGGTCGCCTGCCTCGCAGATATTGAACAGCGCAAAGAAGTTGGCAGCCTGACCGCTGGACGTCAGCATGGCGGCGGTGCCGCCTTCCAGCTCGCAGATCTTTTTCGCCACCATATCGCAGGTGGGGTTCTGCAGGCGGGAGTAGAAGTAGCCGTCGGCCTCGAGGTCGAACAGCTTGCCCATGTCCTCGCTGGTAGCGTACTTGAACGTAGTGGACTGGATGATGGGGATCTGGCGGGGTTCGCCGTTGCCGGGGGTGTAGCCGCCCTGCACGCAGATGGTATCACGGTTCATTGCAACATACTCCTTTACTGGGTTTGTCTGTATAGCACAATTCCCCGCAGGAGCATGAGCCTCCTGCGGGGAATCGATTCGTTAAATTTTATTCCCTGCAGGAAGCAGAAACTTACTTTCTCAGCCGCTTATCACTCCTGGCCGCCCAGAAGGTACCGACAGTCTGGAACACCTGCACCATGAGCACCAGCAGCACGACGCAGACGATCATGATGTTAGTCTGGTAGCGGTAGTAGCCGTAGGACAGAGCGATCTTGCCCAGACCGCCGCCGCCGATGACGCCGGACATGGCCGAGTAGCCGAGGATGGTCGTCAGGGCAGTGGTCATGCTGGAAATGAGGCCGGGCAGACACTCGGGGATCATGACCTTGGTGATGATCTGGAAGGGAGTCGCGCCCATGCTCTGGGCAGCTTCCACGACGCCCTCGTCCAGCTCACGCAGACTGGTCTCCACCAGACGGGCCACGAAGGGGAAGGCCGCGACCACCAGCGGAACGATGGTGGCCTTGGTGCCGACGGTGGTGCCCACAATGGCACGGGTCAGCGGGAAGACGCAGATCATCAAAATCAGGAACGGCACGCTGCGCAGAATGTTGATGACGATGTTCAGGATGTGCATCAGCCAGCCCGGCAGGGGCAGGACGCCGTCCTTATCGCCAGCCACCAGCAGAACGCCCAGCGGCAGACCCAGGACCAGAGAAAATGCCGTGGAGAGGACGGTCACGTAGAACGTCTCCCAAATGGCGAAGCCATAATCTGCAAAGCTCATTCTCCGGTCACCTCCTCAACGGTCACACCATTCTGGCTGCGCATATAGGCCGCAGCCTGCTTTGCCTGTTCGGTATCGCGGGGAAGTTTGAGCAGCATGGAGCCGTAGCACTGGCCGCTCAGATCGCGGGTGTCGGCGCTGAGCACAGACACGAGGATGCCCTTCTCCGCAGCGAGGCTCGCCACCAGCGGCTTTGCGGCGGACGAACCATTGAACGTAACACGGACCACATGATCGTCGGGCGCAAAGCTCGAGAGGTCGCGGGCTGCGCTGCCGCCGTTGGGGGCGACGAGGCGTCTGGCCGCAGCCGTCTTGGGATTCGCGAAGATCTCGCGCACCTCACCCTGCTCCACGACCACGCCGCCGTCCAGAATGGCGACGGAGTCGCAGATTTCTTCCACGACGCTCATCTGGTGGGTGATGACCACCACGGTGATGCCCAGCTTCTTGTTGATGTCCTTGATGAGGGTCAGGATGGCGTGGGTCGTGTTGGGGTCCAGCGCACTGGTGGCCTCATCGCAGAGCAGGACTTTAGGGTTGGTGGCCAGCGCACGGGCAATGGCGATGCGCTGCTTCTGGCCGCCGGAGAGCTGGGCCGGGTAGGCATTTGCCTTATCGGGCAGGCCCACCATTTCCAGCAGCTCCCTGGCGCGCTTTTCGGCATCGGCCTTCTTCACGCCCGCAAGCTCCATCGGGAAGCAGATGTTCTTCAGGCAGCTGCGCTGCATCAGCAGATTGAACTGCTGGAAGATCATGGTGATGTCGCGGCGGCGCTCACGCAGGGCTGCGGGGGACAGGGTCTCCATCGCGGTGCCGTCGATGACGACACTGCCCTCGGTGGGGCGCTCCAGCAGATTGATGCAGCGCACCAGCGTGGATTTGCCCGCGCCCGACATACCGATGATGCCGTAGATGGAGCCATCGGGGATGGTCAGGTCGATGTTCTTCAGCGCATTCACCGCGCCGTCCTTCATCTGGAAGGTCTTGGAAAGGTGTTTGATCTCGATCACGATTTACTCCTTAGTTAATGGGGCTGAACCTCTCAGTCTCGCATTCGCTCGACAAGGCCGGGTTGCGGCACCCAGCATCCGCAGCACTTCGTTTGCGTCTTGCTGGCCGCTGCCCCAACAGCGACTTCCTGTTTCCGCCACTGGCGGCGGTCGTCGTTGTTGCCCCTACCGAGGGGGAGCCTCTGGCGAAGAGATAAAGCTTTACGAAATGCCAAGGCCTCTCCTCGATAGGAGAGGTGGCATTGCGAAGCAATGACGGAGAGGTTAACCCACGATGGGTGCCAGGCTGTCCTGCTTGCCGCCGTAGATGCCCATGGGCTCGACATGGATGCCGGCGACAGTCACCAGATGGGTACCCTTCTCCTCATTGAAGTTGTCCAGATACGGCTGATGCTGGAAGTAGTTGGTGTCGCACTGGCCGTCCTCGACGATGGTGTTGGGGATCACATAGTCGTCGTACTCCTGAATGTCCAGAGTGATGCCCTTAGCGGCCAGAATGTCCTTGCAGACCTCCAGAACCTCGCAGTGGGGAGCGGGAGTAGCAGCGCAGCTGACGGTCTCGCCGTTCAGTGCATCGTAGTCGATGGAAGCGTCATAGCCATCGGTCGGGGTCTCGACGACGGAGACGACAGCGCCCTTGTAGTTCTCATCCATGAAGTCCTTGACCTGCTGGCTCTGCAGAGCGGCGACGAGGGCCTTGATCTTGGGCTCGTTCTCGTTGCCCTCCTTGCAGACCAGAACATTGACGTAAGCAGAAGAGCCGTCCTCCATTGCCAGAGCGTCGGTCATGGGGTCCAGACCAGCGGAGATGGCGTAGTTGGAGTTGATGACAGCGTAGTCCTCATCCTGCAGGACGTTGGGGACCTGAGCAGCCTCGACCTCATCGACGGTGACATTCAGGGGGTTCTCCTCGATGTCATTCTTGGTGGCGGTCAGGCCGGCGTCAGCCTTCAGTTTGAAGAAGCCGTTCTTCTCCAGCAGGGTCAGAGCGCGGGCCTCGTTGGTGGTGTCGTTGGGGACAGCGACCTTCACCTTGTCCAGCTTTGCCACAGCGGAAGCAGCCTCAGAAGAAGCGGCAGTGCTGGAAGCAGCAGAGCTTGCGGTGGAAGAAGAGCCGCCGCAGGCAGTCAGGGCAGCAGCAGCTGCTGCGACACCGGTAACTTTCAGAAAATCACGACGAGTAATCATAGTTTTTCCCTCTCTATTATTGGATATAATGTACAGCGGCGGCGCGGCACAGTCCGCGCCCGCCTTGAACGGAAGCATCAAAAAAGCCTCCGTCCCTGCCAGCCATGCGCTGCACAAGGACGGAGGCCTGAAACTTCCGTGGTACCACCTTGGTTCACAGCATCCTCGCGGACACTGCCTCAAAACTGCGGCAGGATTTTTCTGCTTACAGCCGGACGCTTTAACGGGCGCACCCGTCGCGGACTAGTGCTCTTGCTCTTCGTCCGCGCAGCTCCGAGACCATTTTCGGCTCCCTGTTTCCTGCCCTTTTCCACCTGCCGGGCTCTCTGGTAAGGCTCATGCGAAAGCTTACTCTTCTCTTCACAGCCATTTTAGTGATATTGCGTTTATTGTACTCGCCTCGACGGGATTTGTCAACCCCCTAAAACAAACTTTTTCAGTAGGGAATTGAAGATCCTTTGCACATGAGACAAAATATGCCCCCGCGCTGTACGCACGGGGGCATATTCAGAAGCTATCTATCAGCCCTGCTCCTGCTGTGCCTTCTTGGCTTCGAGAGCCAGAATGGCGTCGCGGCGGCTCAGGTTGATGCGGCCCTGCTGGTCGATGTCCGTCACCTTGACGACGATGGCATCACCCACAGCAACAACATCTTCCACGCGCTCGACACGCTTGGTGTCCAGCTTGGAGATGTGGACGAGGCCCTCCTTGCCCGGAGCGATCTCGACGAAGGCACCGAAGTTCATCAGACGGGTGACCTTGCCCTTGTAGATAGCACCGATCTCGGGGTCTTCCACGATGGTCCTGATGGTGAAGATGGCGCGCTTTGCGTCCTCCTGGTCCACAGCGGAGACGAAGACGTGGCCGTCCTCCTGCACGTCGATCTTGCAGTTGCAGGTGGCGCAGATGTCCTGAATGACCTTTCCGCCCTTGCCGATGACGTCCTTGATCTTATCGGTGGGGATCATCATGCTGAACATCTTGGGGGCCCAGCGGCTCAGCTCGCGGCGGGGCTCTGCGATGACGGGCTTGATGATCTCATCGAGGATGTACAGACGACCCTTGCGGCACTTCTCGAAGGCCTCGGCGATGATGTCGTAGGTCAGGCCGTCGATCTTAATATCCATCTGGATGGCGGTGATGCCCTTGCGGGTGCCGCCGACCTTGAAGTCCATATCGCCGTGGAAGTCCTCGACGCCCTGGATGTCCAGCATGGTCATCCAGCGGTCGCCCTCAGTGATGAGGCCGCAGGAGATACCGGCGACAGGAGCCTTGATGGGGACGCCTGCGTCCATCAGAGCCAGCGTGGAGCCGCAGATGGAAGCCTGAGAGGTGGAGCCGTTGGAGCTCAGGACCTCAGACACGCAGCGGATGGTGTAGGGGAACTCTTCCAGAGAGGGCAGCACAGGCACGAGAGCGCGCTCAGCCAGTGCGCCGTGGCCGATCTCGCGGCGGCCGGGGCTGCGGGGTGCGCGGGCCTCGCCGACGGAGTACGGCGGGAAATTGTAGTGATGGATGTAGCGCTTGGTCTGCTCGTCGGTCAGGTCATCCATGAGCTGGTTGTCCTTGGTGCCGCCGAGGGTGCAGGTGGTGAGCACCTGAGTCTGGCCGCGGGTGAACATACCGGAGCCATGCACACGGGGCAGGATGCCGACTTCTGCGGCTAGCGGGCGGATCTCGTTGATGCCGCGGCCATCCACGCGCTTGCCCTCGTCCAGCAGCCAGCGGCGGACGACGTACTTCTGCATCTTGTAGCTGACGAGGTCGAGGTCGGCCTCGGTCAGGTCGGGGTACTCCTCAGCGATCTTGTCCATGATGGGCAGCAGAGCGGCATCACGCACATTCTTGTCGTCGGTATCCATGGCGGCCTTGAAGTCGTCGAGATACTTCTCCTTGATGGCGTGGAACACGTCCATATCGAGGCCCACGACCTGGAAATCGATCTTCGGCTTGCCGCGCTCGGCCACGATGCCGTTGATGAAGGTGATGATCTTCTTGATCTCCACGTGAGCGGCCTTGATGGCGTTCAGCATGGTGTCCTCATCGACCTCATTGGCACCGGCCTCGATCATGACGATCTTGTCCATGGTGGCGGCGACGGTCAGGGCCAGATCGCTCTTCTTGCGCTGCTCCTGAGTGGGGTTCAGGACGATCTCGCCGTCCACCAGACCCACCTGCACGCCGCCGATGGGGCCGTTCCAGGGGATCTCGGACACAGCGGTGACCAGAGAAGCGCCGATCATGCCGGCGATCTCAGGGCTGCAGTCGGGGTCAAGGCTCATGACGGTCATGGTGATGCAGACGTCGTTGCGCATCTCCTTCGGGAACAGCGGGCGCATGGGACGGTCCACGACGCGGCTGGTCAGGATGGCGCGCTCGCCGGGGCGGCCCTCACGGCGCATGAAGCTGCCGGGGATGCGGCCTGCGGCGTAGAGCTTTTCCTCGTACTCCACGTTCAGGGGGAAGAAATCGACGCCCTCGCGGGGCTTGGGGCTCATGACCACGTTGCACATCACGCAGGTCTCGCCGTAGCGGATGAGGGCGCTTGCATTGGACAAGCCGCACATCTTGCCCATCTCCACCTTGAAGGGGCGGCCTGCCAGCGTAGTCTCGTAAACTTTGAAGTTGTCAAAGTTTTCTTTGCGGGAACCAAATTCGATTGCCATTTGGTTTGCCTCCTTATGTCCGTTTGATATTCCAAAAGGCTGCCCGCCGCGCATCATAGCAATAAATCCAGCGTCCGTGCCGCTTCACACAGGCGTTCGATTTACTGCTGCAACACGCAGCAGCGGCCTATTTGTTCCAGTGCCTGGGATACAAGGGAAAATCCAACATAAAAGAGCAAAGGGCAGGCACCATTTGCGGTACCTGCCCTCTGTTTTCTATTACTTACGCAGACCCAGAGTTGCGATCAGAGCACGGTAACGCTCGATGTCCTTCTTCTGGAGGTAGGCCAGCAGATTGCGGCGGCGGCCAACCATCTTCATCAGACCACGGCGGCTGTGGTGATCGTTAGGGTTCTTCTTCAGGTGCTCGTTCAGCTCGTTGATGTGAGCGGTCAGCAGAGCGACCTGGACTTCGGGAGAGCCAGTGTCCTTCTCGGTCAGAGCGACTTTGGCCATAACTTCCTGCTTGTTCATAGTAACAGTACCTCTTTATAAAATTTTTATTTGCCAGCGACACAGCAGCGGGAAAACGGTACTCCCGAGTGGGCATACTCCCAGCCCCGTATCGCGGTAACAGGGTTAGTATAACAGAAACCAACGTAAAAAGCAAGAAAAATTTTTACAGATCCGCAAAAATAAGGATGTTGTTTTCCTGTCAAATCATGTTATAATCTGTCTATTGTAATAAAGAGGTAGATCGAATGACACATTGCTTTTCCCGCCGCAGCTTCCTCAAAGGAAGCGCAGCCGCCGCAGCGGCCCTCACCAGCCCGCTCCTCCCGGCTGATGCGGCTTTTTCTGAAACCGAAAACGGCCTGTTCTCCCCTGTCTCTGCTCTCTGCCAGACCCAGTACGGCCCGGTGAAGGGCAGAGAGGGCGAAAACGGTCAGCTCTGCTGGTACGGCATCCCCTATGGCGCTGCCCCCACAGGCGAAAGCCGCTGGACAGCGCCGCAGGAGCCCGCCCGCTGGCTCACTGTGCGGGACTGCACCAGCCCCGCCCCGGCGGCCTACCAGTACACCACCTTTCCCCTCGGCACCGAGGACTGCCTGACACTGGACATTTATTCTTCCGCCGAGGCCAAAAAGCGGCCCGTCCTCGTCTATCTGCACGGCAGCGCCGCCACAGGCTCATCTCTCGAGCTGCCCGGCAGCGAACTCGTGCGGGACGCGGGCTGCGTCTTTGTCGCGCTCAACTACCGGCTGGGGCTGTTCGGGTGGAACTGTCTGCCCGCTCTTACTTCCGGCTCCGACGCCGCCGGCAATTTCGCCCTGCTGGACATCGCCCGGGCGCTGGACTGGGTGAAGGAAAATATCCACCGCTTCGGCGGCGATGCCGACAACATCATCCTCTGCGGCTTCTCTGACGGCGGGCGGATGGCAGCGGCCCTTGCGGGCAGCCCGCTCTTCCGCGAACGCTTCCAAAAAGCCGTCGCCATCTCCGGCGGGCTGTCCCTCGCCGACCCGGACGCCGCCGCCCAGAAGCTGGCTGAAAATTTCGCACCGCTGGCCGTGGAAGACGGGCGGTTCGCTGACACGGCTTCCGCCGCCGAATGGCTGCTGACGCCGGGGGCGGACGTCCGGGAATGGCTCTGCGGCCTCGAACCGGCCCGCATTGCCGCCCTCGGCAAACCAGCCATCCTTTACGCAGACGATGTGGTGCTCTCCCGGGGCGCCCGGAGTGCTGTCCCCCTCCTGCTGCTCAGCAGCGCCACCGAATTCAGCGGCTTTGTCCGGGACGACCTGCGGCCCGCTTCCAGCGCGGCCCGGGCCTATGCCGTAAAATACGGCTCAGCCCTCTGCCGCTGGAGCAGCACCGAAGCCGTCGCCGAAGCGCTGGGCGGCAGTGCTCCGGTCTGGCTTGGCCTCATCGACTACGGCGGAGCCGACAGTCAGACGACTATCCCGGGCCTCGGCTCCTTCCACGGCCTGCCGCTGGCGCTCTTCTCGTCCGAAAGCAGCTATTCTGCCTGTGCTGATTTGTCTTCGGCAGGTGCGCAGGCCCTTTCGGCCCAGCTGAAACAGGCGCTTGCCGGCTTCATGACCAGCGGCTCCCCGGGCTGGGACGTCTGGACGCCGCAAGACCGCGACGCCCTCCACTTCGATGCCGACAGCGAAACAGCCTGCATCACCTTCAACTCCTACCCGGATACCCAGGAAAGTATCCGTGCCGCCATGGCCGCAGACACGTCCCTCTCCGCCGCCGAAAAGGAAACGGTGGAGCACCTCTATTTTTCCGGTCTCTCTTTCTGACGAAGCAAAAACGCACCTCACCGATCACTTTCATCGATGAGGTGCGTTCTTGTTTTATTCAGCGGCTGATGCCGCCCACAGCCTTTTTGATCTCGGCTTTGTTCCGGTACATCGCAGCGTCAGCTTCCATGAACAGCTCGTCCGCCGTCATGGTGCGGCCTGCCTGCATGGCATAGCCCACTGCGATGGAGACGGGATACTCTTCCTTCGCATCCCACTCCGCGCACAAGTGCCGGAGCGTTTCGACTGCTGCCTTCACAGCCTCCTCATCCGTCGCAGCCGCAATGACCGCGAACTCGTCGCCGCCGATGCGGAAGCAGTCCTCGGCCCGGTAAAAGGCCTCCCGGATGCAGCGGGCCGCACAGCAGAGCAGTTCGTCACCGGCACGGTGGCCGTATTGGTCGTTGGTCTGCTTGAGCCAGTTGACGTCTATAACGATGTAGGTCCAGTCCGTGCGCTCGGGCCAGCGGGACTTCATATACTTGAAGGCCGTATAGTTGAAAAGCCCGGTCAGCGAGTCGGCGTAGGCCAGCTTCTTGTAGTTTTCCAGCTGGGCCTGTTCGTTGACAGCCTGCCGGATGCGGTGGAGCACGATGCGGCCCAGCATCACCAGAAATCCCAGCAGACCGGCGCAGTAGCACACGGCGTAAGTCCGGCCCCGGTAGCCGCTGTAGAAGGTCGCCAGCGCAAGCAGAGCACCCGCTGCCAGCACGCCGAAAGCCAGCAGGATGTTCCTCACCTCGCCGCTGTGGTTCTTTTTATAGGAGACCATGAGGGTATGGAATGCTGCCAGAATGCTGGCAATGACGGTGATATGAATGGGCATGAGCAGCCACAACATGGGCTGTCCGGCCAGCAGCCAACCCGCAGCATCTGCTGCCAGCAGTACCAGCGCAGCCATCTGCGGGAGGCGGATGAGCCAGCCATCATTCCTTATGGTACAGCGGACGAATTCCAGCGTGAAAGGCGCTGTGAGGCTGAAGGTGACCAGCGAGACGAACACGACGAGATTCGCCCTGTCCGTCACCAGTGCCAGCAGCTCGGAATCGGTCAGTATCCAGATGCCGGCGTCCAGCATCAGCCCGATCAGCACCCGGGTCTGATGGCGGACCTCCGGAGTGAAGATGCTGTGCATCGTCACCATCAGAACGCCAAGCTCCACGGCGCAGAGGACGCAGAGCAGGAAGAACATCAGCGCGTAAAGGCTGCGCCTGAAATAATAGCTGCTCAGTTTCGTCTGGGTGGCCAGCACCGACTCGCTGCTCAGCATCGCGCTGAGGGCCGACGGCTCCGCACAGCGGAGCACCAGCGTCTTTCCGGCCGCGCCCTCCGGCAGAGCAGCAAAGAGCCGCATCTCTGCCGGGCCGCTGTCCGGGTCGTAGGTATAGAACGCCGTCTCCTGACCGTCCGCCGCCCGCAGCCCGAGGCTGAACTTCTGCTTCGTGCTGCGGATGCTCAGCATCAGGCTTTCCCCCATGCTTTCCGGAATGTCATACACGGCCTGCTGGTCTGTTTCCAGCGTCCAGCTGTCGTTCAGTTCCTGCAGACTGCCCTGCACCAGTGTGCGGTGGGGGTCTTCCTGAACACGGCAGGAGTCTGCCACCCCCAGAAGGACCAGCACCGCCACCAGCCAGACCAGGATGCGCAGGCACCATTTCTGTTTTGTTTTTTTCATAAAGTTCACTCCGCAAAGTATTCCTGCGCGCGCTGGGCTGCGTGGTCGATGCACTCGCGCAGCTCATCCAGCGTGTCGAACTTTTTGCTGGGGCTGAGGTAGGCGTGGAACTCCACCACCGGGTCGGTGCCGTAAAGGTCGCCGGTAAAGCCCGGGATGAAGGTCTCGCAGGTTACCTTGCTCTCGTCGCTGTTGACGGTGGGCCGGGTGCCAAGGCCGGTGGCCGAGGGGTACCACTTGTCCCCTATTCTGGTACGGGTGATATAGATGCCGTACCGGGGCAGCTGGAAGCCCTGCGGGTAGAGCTGGTTGATGGTCGGCACGCCCAGCGTCCGGCCAAGGCCCGCCCCGTGATGCACTGTGAAGCGGATGGCGTAGGGCATCCCCAGCATGGCATTGGCCGCCGGGATGTCACCACCTTCCAGCGCGGTGCGGATGCGGGTGGAGGAAACAGGCTTCTCCTCAAACTGTGCCATCGGCAGGACGACTACCTCCACGCCCAGCGGCTCGCAGAGCTGACGCAGCAGCTCCGGTGTGCCTGCCGCCCTGGCACCGAAGGTGAAGTTCTCGCCGCAGAACAGCGCCCGGGCGTTGCAGTCCCGGATGATGCCCAGCACGAACTGCTCCGGCGTCATGGCCTTGATTTCCTCGAAATCAGGGCAGAGATAGTGCTCCACGCCGAGGCTGGCGATGAGGGCGTGCTTGTCCTCGGTGGAGAGCAGGCGCTTGCCCTTCATCTTGTTTTCGGTGGGCAGGCGGAAGGTGAACACCGCCGGTGCCGCGCCATGGGCCTTGGCCCACTCCACTGCGCCATTGATGACCGCGCGGTGGCCGATGTGGATGCCGTCAAAAAAGCCCATTGCCACAGCAGAGCCGTGGGCACCGCCCAGCGCAAGCGGCGCAAGCTGTGAATAGATCTGCATGAATGTTCTTTAATTCCTCTCTACAAAGAGTTTTTCGACCTTGAGCACGCCGCCGGTGATGTTCGCAAGGCCCAGGAACTGACCCTCGGCATTGCGGACACGGTAGCGGCCATCTGCCGCCGGGTAGCGGCTGGTGGGGCAGCCGTTGTACAGGTGCTGCTCCACCCTTGGCTCTACCACCAGCAGAGGCAGGCTCTCGAACACGCTCTCCACCGGCAGCATCAAAGCCTGCAGTACCTCGGGGCCTGCGTCCTTTGCCGCCTGTATCTCTTCCAGCGTGTGGGCGTCGGCCTCGGTGTAGACACCCGCCGTCGTGCGGCGCAGGGCGCTCATGGTGCCTTTCTGGCCCATAGCGGCGGCAATGTCCTCCAACAGGGTGCGGATATACGTTCCCTTGGAGCAGCGGACGGTGAGGACGTATTCGTTCTCCACCGGGCTGCCGCCGTACCGGATGTCCAGTATCTCGATGGGGCGGGCCTTCCGCTCCACCGTGACGCCCTCGCGGGCCAGCTTATAAAGGGGCTGGCCGTTGATCTTAACAGCCGAGTACATGGGCGGCGTCTGCATCTGGGGGCCGAGGAACCGAGGCAGAACAGCCAGCAGCTCCTTCTCCCCTGCCGTCACCGGGGCCGTTTCCAGCACGGTGCCGGTGATGTCGCCGGTGTCGGTCTGCATCCCCAGCCGCAGCCGGGCGCAGTAGGTCTTGGTGTGGTCGAGCTGAAGGTCCACGGCCTTGCTGGCCCCGCCGCAGAACACCGGCAGAACGCCGGTGGCCATGGGATCCAGCGTACCGCTGTGACCCAGCTTGCGGGTGCCGAGGATGCCGCGCAGCTTGGCGATGACGTCAAAGCTGGTCCACTCCATCGGCTTATCTACGATAAGGATGCCCTGCATCAGCTTTCCTCCTGCGTCTCGGGGCGGTCGAGTTCCGCCTCCACTTCGGCCAGAATGGCGCTCTTGGCGTTGTCGAGGTTGCCCAGCAGCTCACAGCCCGCTGCGCGGGTGTGGCCGCCGCCGCCCAGACGCCGTGCGATGGCGCAGGCGTCCACGCCCTTGGCGGCGCGCACGCTGATGCGGTAGCTGCCGCCAGGCTGCTGACGGAGCAGCAGGCCCACTTTGACCCCCTCGATGCTGATGGGCAGGCTGGTCAGCTCTTCCAGGTCAGCCGGGTCCACGCCGCTCTGCTCTATCTCGTCCCGGGTCAGATACATCAGGGCGCAGCGGCCCTCAAGATGATATTCCAGATGGTTGCGGGCGATACGCTCCGCCTCCATCCGCTCCCGGGGTTTGGTGTCGAAGAGCAGGGTGTTCAGCTCCTCCACCTGCGCACCGGCCAGAATGAGCCTTGCAGCTACAAGATGGGTGTTGGCAGTGGTGGAAGAGAACCGGAAGCAGCCGGTGTCAGTAGCGAGGCCGGTGTAGAGGCAGTTGGCGATGAGGGGGGTGATTTCCACGCCCATCTCGCTGATGACCTCATACAGAAGCTCTGCCGCTGCGGCCGCATTGCCGTCCAGCAGGGTGAAATCCGCATAGCCGCTGTTGCCCGTGTGGTGGTCGATGCAGAGATCGACGTGGCGGGTATACTGCGGCACACCGTTGTTTTCACCAAAGAGCTGCACGCTGGCAACATCCACGGCCACAACGGTCTTGGGCTCAAACTCGCCCCGGAACGGCACCGGTGCGGTAAAGCTGTAGCGGGAAGGCACTGCATCGGAGCAGAGGACAGCTGCCGTCTTGCCCAGCGCCTTGAGCGCGTGGCAGAGGGCGCTGCCGCAGCCGATGGTGTCGCCGTCCGGGTTTTTATGACACAGGACCAGAATGTTGTCCGCAGCACAGAGGCGCTCGGCCATCTGCTGCACATTGAGCTGTTCTGTCATTTGATGGATCCATCCTTTCCGCAGCGCTGGATTTATTCCTCAGTCTCGGCGGGCTGAGAGTCCTCAGCATCGCCGTTCACATTCAGCGTGCGGAGCAGCTCATTGATGTGGGCTGCATAGGCGGCACCGTCGTCCTCCACAAAGATGAAGCGGGGTGCCTTGCGGATGTGCATTTTCTTGCTCACTTCGGTGCGCACATGGCCTGCGGCGCGGTTCAGGGCCTCGATAGCGGGCTTGGGGCCGTCCTCACGGCCCATCACGCTCACATAGACCTTCGCCACGTCCAGATCGGGCGTCACATCCAGCCGGGTGACGGTCAGCAGACCGCCCTCCAGCCGCGGGTCTTTCAGCCGTCCGATGATGGCGATGAGCTCACGCTTCATGTCCTGCGCCAGACGGCCCATATTTTTCTGAGACATAGTTTCTCCTCTAAAATAAACCTCTCCGTCATTGCTTCGCAATGCCACCTCTCCTATCGAGGAGAGGCCTTGGCATTTCGTAAAGCTTCACCTCTTCGCCAGAGGCTCCCCTCGGTAGGGGCAACAACGACGACCGCCGCCAGTGGCGGAAACAGGGAGTCGCTGTTGGGGCAGCGGCCAGCAAGACGCAAACGAAGTGCTGCGGATGCTGGGTGCCGCAACCCGGCCTTGTCGAGCGAAGGCAGACTGAGAGGTTATTTCTCTTAGTCGCGGTATTCTTCCATCTTGAAGGCCTCGTAGACGTCGCCTTCCTTGACGTCGGCAAACTTTGCCAGAGTGACGCCGCACTCGTAGCCCTCGGCCACTTCCTTGGCGTCGTCCTTGAAGCGCTTCAGAGATGCGATCTCGTCCTCCGTGATGACGATGCCGTCACGGACGACACGCACCTTGCTGTCGCGGGTGATCTTGCCGCTGGTGACACGGCAGCCTGCGACGGTGCCGACGTTGGAGATCTTGTAGACCTGACGGACCTGCAGCTCGCCCAGAGACACCTCGCGGAACTTGGGAGCCAGCATACCCTTCATAGCGTCGGTGACGTCGTTGATGGCGTCATAGATGACGCGGTACATACGCATCTCGACCTTGGTGGCAGCGGCCTCTTCCTTCGCCACGTTGTCGGGGCGGACGTTGAAGCCGATGATGATGGCATTGGATGCGTCGGCCAGGTCAACGTCGGACTTGCTGATGGCACCGACACCGGCGTGGATGACGCGGACGCGGACCTCGTCGTTGGAGATCTTCTCGAGGCTCTGCTTGACGGCCTCGGCGGAGCCCTGCACGTCAGCCTTAACGACGATGGCCAGCTCCTTCATATCGTTCTGAGCCATCTGGCTGAACAGGTTATCCAGAGTGACCTTCTGGAAGGCGGAGAACTGCTTCTCCTTGGCGGCAGCGATGCGCTGCTCGGCCAGCTCACGGGCCAGACGCTCGTCCTCGACGGCCTCGAACAGGTCGCCGGCCTCAGGCACAGCGGTCAGACCGGTGATCTCCACAGGAGTGGAGGGGCCGGCGTCGTTCAGCAGAATGCCCTTGTCGCTGCGCATGGTACGCACACGGCCCACGGCGGTACCGGCGATGATGACGTCGCCGGAGTGGAGGGTGCCGTTCTGCACCAGAATGGTGGCGATGGGGCCCTGGCCCTTGTCCAGACGAGCCTCGACAACAGCGCCCTTGGCACGGCGGTTGGGGTTAGCCTTCAGCTCCATGACCTCAGCTTCCAGAGCGATGCGCTCCAGCAGGTCGTTGATGCCCATGCCGGTCAGAGCAGAGACGGGGATGCAGGCAACATCGCCGCCCCAATCCTCGGTGATGATGCCGTACTTGGTCAGGCCCTCCATCACGCGCTCAGGGTTGGCAGTGGGCTTATCCATCTTGTTCATGGCCACGATGAGCTTGACGTTGGCGGCCTTGGCGTGGTTGATGGACTCGACCGTCTGGGGCATGATGCCGTCATCGGCGGCGACGACCAGGACTGCAATATCGGTCATGTTGGCACCGCGGGCGCGCATGGAGGTGAATGCCTCGTGGCCCGGGGTATCGAGGAAAGTGATGAGGCTGTCGTTGACCTTGACCTGATATGCACCGATGGCCTGAGTGATGCCGCCGGCCTCGCCTGCGGTGACGTTGGTCTTGCGGATCGCGTCCAGGATACTGGTCTTGCCGTGGTCAACGTGGCCCATGACGCAGACGACCGGGGGACGGGTGACGAGATCGTCCTGAGAATCCTCCTCCTGGGTGAACAGGCGCTCCTCGATGGTGACGTGGACTTCCTTCTCGACCTTGGCGTGGAACTCCTCGGCCACCAGAGCGGCGGTATCGAAATCGATGATGTCGTTGATGGCATGCATCTCGCCCATCTGCATGAACTTGGCGATGACCTTGCCGGCCTGCTGCTTCAGGCGGGCAGCCAGCTCACCGACGGTGATCTCATCGGGGATGAGGACCTTCAGCTGCGCATTGCGGGCCTTTTCCAGCTGGATGCGCTGCAGACGCTCGAACTCGGTCTCACGCTTGCCCTTCTGGAACTGCTGGCGCTGGCGCTGGCCGCGCTGGGTGAACTTCTGCTTGTTGCCCTGGGGGGTGGGCTTGCGGCGGTTCTCGGTGTTCTTGGTGGAAGCCAGATCGTCGTAACGGGCGTCGAAGCGGTCCACGTTCATATCGACGGTGCGGGTATCGACGGTGACCTGATTGTCCTCGCGGCGGACAGAGACGGACTGAGCGGAAGCTGCAGTAGCCTTTGCGCCGGTCTCACGGGCCAGCTCGCTCAGAGAGACGGTCTTCTCCTCGCGCTTCTTGTGCTGCTCGTTCTTCTTGTTGTCGTGCTTGGCAGTGGGCTTTGCCTCGGCCTTTGCGGGCTCAGCCTTGGGAGCCTCGGGCTTCTTTTCGGCCTTGGGCTCTGCCTTCTTCTCGGCAGGCTTCGGCTCAGCCTTGGGGGCCTTGGCGCTGTTCAGGAACTCGTCCAGGCTCTTGACGCTGTTGTCCTTGCTGAACTTCTCCAGCAGGTAGTTCAGCTCGTTCTCTTCCAGAGTGGAGCTGTTCTTCTTGCCGGTGCTGCCCATAGCGTTCAGCTCGTCGAGGACCTTCTTGGCAGAGATGTTCAGGTCCTTTGCAAAATCGCTCACTTTATATTTTACGATCATTCGCTCATATCCTCCTCAGTTTGAATCGCTCCGCACGCCGTCAGCCGGTCAAAGCAGAGTTTGGCGAGGTTGCGGTCGGTGACGGCATAAATGGCCACCGGTTTGCGGCTGATGTCAGCCAGCTTATCCTGTGTCAGCGGCATGGGGATGACGTCCACCATATCGCCCACAGCGTAGTTGAGCCGCTGCACGGTCTTGGGGCTGGCGTCGGATGCAGTCATCACGAGCCATGCCTTGCCCTTGACGACGGCGTCTTCCACCGCGTCAAAGCCCATGGTCAGAGCGCCCGCCTTGCGGCAGAGGCTCACGGCCTGGAACAGGGCCTCATTCGGCTCAAGGGCCGGTTTTGCGGGGGCGTTATGCTTCTTTGCCATCGCGGTCGGCCTCCTTTTCTGCTTCCACACTGGCCAGCTGCTGGGCCAGTGCATCGTATACCTCGGCGGGGACCGGCTGCTCAAAGCAGCGCTCCAGAGCCTTCTTCTTTTTTGCCTTTGCAAGGCAGGCGGCATCCGGGCAGAGGTAAGCACCGCGGCCGGGCTTCTTGCCCACGGGGTCGATGCTGATCTCTCCGCTGGGTGCGCGCACCACACGCACCAGTTCCTTCTTGGGGCGGCTGGTCAGGCAGCCGATGCACTGGCGGGCAGGGATCTTCTTTTGTGCCATCCGGTTTTCCCTCCTTCGGCAGGTGTTCCGCGCTTATTCTGCGGCGGTGTCTTCGGTCTTCTCAGCCTCGGCAGCCTTCGGCTCTTCCTCGCCGTAGTAGCCGCTCTCGGGGCGGATGTCGATATTGTAGCCGGTCAGGCGGGCGCACAGACGGGCGTTCTGGCCCTTGTTGCCGATGGCAAGGCTCAGCTGCTGGTCCGGCACGGTCACGCGGCAGGAGCGGGTCTCGCCGGGCAGCAGCTCGACCTTGACCACCTTTGCGGGGCTGAGAGCTGCGGAGATGAACTCGGAGATGTCCTCACTCCACTTCACGATGTCGATCTTCTCGCCGCCCAGCTTCTCGACGACAGCGGCCACACGGTCGCCGTGGGGGCCGATGCAGGCAGAGACGGGGTTGACGTTGGCGTCCTTGGACCAGACAGCCATCTTGGTGCGGGCGCCGGCCTCGCGGCTGATGGCCTTGACCTCGACGGTGCCGTCGTAAATTTCAGGCACTTCCAGCTCGAACAGGCGCTTGACGAGGCCGGGGTGGGTGCGGCTGATCATGACGCGGGGGCCGCGCTCGCTTGCCACGACATCCACGATGTAGACCTGCAGCATCTGGCCCTCGGTGTAGACCTCGCCGGGGACCTGCTCGTTGCGGGGCAGGATAGCCTCGCCGCCCTTGCCCAGGTCGAGGGCAACGATGCCCTTCTCGGGGTCAACGCGGGTGACGGTAGCCTGCACGATGTCGTGGGCGCGGGACTGGATCTCGCTCAGCTGCTGGCTGCGCTCAGCCTCACGGATGCCCTGACGGATGACGTGCTTTGCGGTCTGGGCTGCGATGCGGCCAAAGTCCTTGGTCTTGAGGGGGGTCACGACGCGGTCGCCCACCTGATAGCTCTTGCGGATGTGCTGAGCCTCGGTGATGCCGATCTCGCTGTGCTCGTCGTACCAGTCCTCATCGGCCACGACGTCCTGGATGAGGGCGACGTTGAACTTGCCGGTGTTGGGGTCGATCTCGACCATGACGTGGTCGTCCTCGACCTCGTAGTTCTTCTTCACGGCGATGACGATAGCAGCCTTGATCTTGTCGATCAGGTACTCCGCGGTAATGCCGCGCTCGTGCTCCAGCATGGAGAGAGCTTCAAAAAATTCGTTGTTCGCTGCTGCCATTTTTCGGGTTCCTCCTAGATTATAATGGTATCTTTTCTCGATTCATCTTTGGCTCTCCCTCTGGGAGAGCTGGCGCGGAACGCGCCTGAGAGGGCTGTTCTTAATCAAACAGATGTTCGTCATCACAGAGATGGACGCCGGATGCAGCGTTCACCTCAAAGCTCACCGGGCCGTTCTCCGTCTCGACCGTGACGGTGCTGCCCTCGCGGCCTTTCAGGATGCCGGCAAACTCGCGCACGCCGTCGGCGGTGGGACGGATGAGCTTGACGCCGATCTTCTCGCCCTTGAGTGCCTCGTAGTGCTCCGGGCGGGTCAGCTTGCGGCCAAGGCCGGGGCTGCCCACCTCGAGATAATAGCTCTGGTCGATGGGGTCTGCCTCATCGAGGATGGGGTCCAGCGCGTGGGACACTTCGGCACAGGTGTCGGTGTCCATGGTGCCGTCCTTGTCGATGAGCACACGGAGATACCAGTCCGGCCCTTCCTTCTCAAAGACCACATCCCACAGGCGCAGGCCCATGCCCTCCACAACGGGGCGGACAAGCGCTTCGACTCTCTGGGCGGTGTTGCCGCCAGACTGCTTCGCCATAAAAAACCTCCAAACAAACA
>ENA-UERX01000315-UERX01000315.1-human-gut-metagenome-genome-assembly--contig:-NODE-315-length-36265-cov-7.201531_pt1 | contig 36265 bp, 64 predicted proteins | sample MGYA00242992_ERZ507993 | MGnify/ENA primary metagenome ERZ507993 (study PRJEB26167, sample SAMN06115487) | human gut metagenome | host: Homo sapiens | place: China:Chongqing | collected 2015-04-10... | reverse complement strand
GAAACGGACTCATCTTCGGGTGGGTTCGTTTTTTGTTTGAAGGCAAAAAGTTCTGATTGGATAAATATATACTATACAGAAGAAATACAGGACAATATTGAAACTATCAGGAGCGAATGTAAAGACGGTTTATTTGAAGAAATAGAACCGGAGTTGATGTCTGCAAAGGAAATTTATTCAGACTATGAATTTCAAGGATTAAATGTTACGGTTGTCGAAACTGAAAGTTATTGGCTTATAAACACACATACCGGTTTGGGATATGCCCAATACCCGAAAGACAGTTTTACGCTGGAGGAAGCTTTGCAGGATCAGACTTATGACGAACAATAAATCACACACAAATGAAAAAATTCAAAATATCCCCAGACCAGATATATCCATTCTCTTCGGAAAACAGCGACGAGTCAGTAATTACCTTTCCACTGTCAGGCGATGTGCCGGTATATGACAGGGAAACAGGCAAAATGAACTACCGCGATTTCGTGATAGATATCGACGGCCGCCTGTTCCTTATTAAGCCACGCAACGCCGCGATTACCGGCGACGGAAAGAATCTGAATATCCTGGCCAGCATACCGGACCGCACAATGAACTATGCGGAAATGGTTGGCTGGCAGATCAGATGCGCGCGCCAGGAAGCCGGGCTGTCCTGTGAAGAACTGGCAGAACGCGCCAACATCCGCGCCAAAACCGTATATATGACAGAAAGCGGCAACGTCAATATGAAAATAGATCTTATATGCACCCTGGCCGAAGCCCTGAACATGGAAGTAACACTAACGCCTATGGAGTGATGCAAACATCACTCTATGGCACCTCAGAAAAATCACTGTTTTTTACCGTATCATCATGCAAGTATTCGTAACATCTACATCGTGTATCGAAACCGCCTCACAGCTCGACAAGAAAAGACTCAACAAACAGATTATAGAAGCCGGACAGATCCTTAAAGCCATAAGAGGTGAGGGTAAAGGTTGGCATCCTCCTCCTGCTACCCTGATGTATTCGCACCACACTGCATGGCTGGAGCTTTACCGCCTTTGCCTGCAGGCCTACATGTCCGGCAACACTCAGGAGGCAAAAGCATACAGCCGTCAGGCAGACGCTATACGTCCGCCGTTCCTGACTGACAGCCTTTGCGAGCAACACAGAAAACGCCTGTTCACCAAAGCGCCGGAACTTTATCCTTCATTTCAGGCGTATGGCACGAGCCGCGAGAACTGGTATATTGTAAATGGCAGATTATTGAGATATATCGACGGCAAGCTTATAAAGGAGCCTATGGCGGCTCACAGAAATCATTGATTATTTTAAAATATTGGACTTATGGAAGAATTAGACAAACAGATAATAGAAATGTATCAGAGCAACGTAAAAGTGTCTGATATTTGCCGACAGCTCGGTACCCACACACAGAGAGTTTACAAGACTCTCCGCGAAAACAATATATCGGAGAAGAAAAGATACAGATTCACTCCGGAAACTCAGGAGCGTATGCTTGAAATGCTTCATAGCGGAATGTCCTCGCTTGAAGTGGCTAAGGAGTTCGGATGCGACAGGGGTATAGTGCAGCGCCTTATGCAGAAAAACAACATTCCTTTGCAGGTAGGTCGTCCGTGGCACCGCCGTAGGATCAAACCGACAGAGAGCGAAACAACCGGACCGCAACAGCCGGCAGCGCAAACTAACAGAAGTGCAGCCGAAATGCCTGAAGACTTTCGTCGCCTGGTCATGGCACCTGAAAACCGTACATATTTCGCCTGTTTCCACAAAAGCAAAAAGCAGGTAAGCACAGCAGCCGAGGCAGTGTCGTTTCTCTACTCCGTAATGTCGCGCCGTTTCACACTCTCGCCCGAAGATGTCAGGAACATAGAAGACAGCTTCCGTCAGCTTCAGGAATCCGACAAACCGCGCCAGGCCATAGTCTGTCCTCTCAGCATAAACGACAATCTACGTTTCAAGATTTCGCTCGCTCCGGAAGTGTCGGAACGATATGGCGAGTTTTATCGCTGGAAAGATGCCCGTATTTTGGACGAGGTGAAGAAGGACTGGAACAGCTTCAATCCGGGCATGTACAGTTTCTACATTCCTGTAGGTGTTTATTCCGAAAATGGCGACGCGGTGAAGTATTACGATTTCAAAGGTACAATCCAGGCGGAGTGCAAGGAACAGGCGTACGATCGTGCAATGGATAAACTGAAATCGGAAACAGGCGAGGAACGTTTCAACAGCCTGAAGATACCGGGAAAGTATAGTGAGAAGGTGAAATTCAATATCGAGTCTATGGCGTGATGGAAATATCACTCTATGGAACTTGACAGAAATCACTGATTTTTTTGAAAAGACAAGATTATGAAAAAACAAAAATATACTTTAGAAAAAGAAATTCCTATTCTTGACTGGAGAACAAAGGAAATTGTCCGCAATCTGAGAGCGGAAGAACTGGACGTAAGGCTGGTTCAGGAGATAGAGCACGACAATGTAGCGGAAGTCTTTTTTGATGATGAAAGAAACATCGTATATACTACGACTGAGGGTGGAGGTGTGTTTATCGTGACTCCGGGGCAGCCGGCGAAATTAGGTTTCTTAGGCCGTTTTGATATAGATCCTGGACTTTTGTCCAAAGTAGATGACAACTGGCAACATTATGCTGCCCTGATAGCCGCAAATGTCGGCACCCGATACGTTGAAGAGTTAAGCATCTATTATTGCGTTGTAGGCAATACACTTTGGGAAATAGCAGAGCCGGAGAAAGCGGATAATTATTTGACTCTTTATCAGGGAGAAGAAGAAAAGACTTTCTATTTCCGCCGTATCTGGCCAAAGGAAAGAGAAGAAAGGGGCTTGTCTGCTGGTAATACTCTTTAGCCTATGGAACTTTTCATAAATCACTGATTTTTTTAACCCTAAAACAACAAACATGGCAAAAGATTTTACAATAGAACAACTTGTAACGATACGCGACCAGTTTGCCGACCAGTGCGACAAGCAGATTGAACGCGGAAGAAGAGATTTGGCAGAAGAATATCTGGACATAGTGAATGTAGTTCAAGCTAAAACCGGATGCGACGAATACGAAAGTCTGGAAGATTTTCATCTTGACGAAAGCGGAAGTTATGGCTATGCGGAAAAGAGAGAACTGGACGACCTGGAAGAAGTGGCAGTGGACGAAATGATAGCTTTCGCAAAGTCTTTTGACGAGGAGCCTTGGGAAATCCTGAAAGCGAGAGTAAACAATTATCTGGAGGACGTTTCGGTAAACACAGGCATGACCCGTCAGGATATAATCGACCGAAGAACTATCTGTATAAATCACCTTATTATCCTTTGTATTCATGCCTGCACCAGCGAAGAATTGGAGCGTCTGGACGGCATAGTTAAAGAGCTTGCGGAGAATATTTAGCCTATGGCTTCGGAGAAAAATCACTCTATGGAACCTGCCAGAAATCACTGTTTTTTTCAGAAATCATTTAAACATTTACAAACACTAATTAACAAAACGCGGACAGCATTTTTCTTCATACTGCCCGCGTTTTTCATGCCCGTTTTTAAGCCAGAAAACCATTCCGGAACACGAAAATTGGCGTTACTACGAAAAAATCCTGTTATTGCAATAACAGAAAATTTTTATTGCAATAATGGAAATTTTTCATTGCAATGACAGAAAATTTACGTTTTAGCGGAAGTTACGGATTTTTTGGGGCAAAAAACCCTCAAAAAGGTAGGGAAAAGGGCATAAAAATACCATGAAATCCGATAGTATTGCATGGTATGTAGTTAACAATTTTAAACTATTTAATCGAGGGAAAATGTTAAGTCAGTTCGCCACCGCCTCCGTCTTCACCTCCGCCGTCACTACCGCCTCCCGGTTCCGGTTCGGGTATTACTTCTTCGGTTTCTTCATCCCACGAGCTTATGGAAGTGATAGGCAGATTTTCGATGAACTCTGTCAGACGTTTGCCCGGACGGAAGAGGATTTTCTTACGCTTGATGCTGCTCGCGTTCGCATCTTCGGACTTGGTGCTGCTGGCTGCGCTGAACGACGGTTTCAAAATACCGAAATCGCCCAGTTTCACGCCGTGTCCCTGCTGCATGAACGTGATGCTTACGTCTATCAATGCTTCGATAGCTGTATAGACTTCGCCGGGATTGAGGTGCGACTGTTTGGAAACTTCTTTCAGAATGTCTTCATAGCTGACTGTGTGGCCGCGCTTGGCTGATGCCACATACTTTTCGGTGTTGGTCTTGTCGAACCCGAAAGTCTTTTTCTGTACCTGATAATTTAATGGCATACGCTTTAAGGTTTAGTTTTGTGTTTTGTATTGTGTTGCATCTACCGGAATGCGCCATAAAGATAAAAACAATTATCGGAAATGCAAATTTTCGGGGATAAAAAAAGCTGCTGCATGTATGGTGCAACAGCTTTCTTTCTTTTTATAATACAAATTTCAGCTTCAGTCCGGGATATGGAACCGACATTGCGGAGTAGAGTTCGCCGGTGAACTGTTCTGCCAGTATAGAGGCAAAAGCCTGGTTGGGTACTCTGACTGACAGATATTCATCGTCCGCCGATGCCAGGGAAAGGATATAGAACCATTTGTCGAAGTTGTCCTTGCTGTTCCGTTTCAGCTCGTTTATAAACATTTGCCACTTTTCGTCGTGCTGCGGAATGTCGGCAGGCTCGTCGGGGAAAAGCTCTGTCTGTATGGGTGCTGCCTTGGTTGCTGCTTCGGAGGTTGTTTCTTCGAATCTGGGCGTGTGGTCTTCTATCCATGTGTTGAGCGAAGTCCATGCGAAGGCGCGAATATTTTCTATATCCTTGCGCTCGATTATCACTGATATGAGTCTTTCCACTTCCTTTCGAAACGACACTTTCATTTCCGGAATAAGCTTTTGCTGTATCTTCCTGATGTTCGACGGGGTTTGTTTCAGCTTTCCACCGAGCAGGGCGTTCAGTTCCATATCTTCTTTCTGCTGCTCCTTCTTCATTTCGAGGTCGCAAACGAGGTCTGAATAATGAACTTTGAAACTGAAACGTAGCGGATTACTGTTCGGTCCACGGCCTATGGGCGTGATGTCTATCCAGAAATCGGAATTGCCATGCTCTGCCAGTTCTTTCAGTTCATTGACGGCAGGATCCAGCACACGTTTTTTCAGGTCGTAATAGCGGGGGTATTTGATACTCTTTTCGCCTTTCGTTTCTGTGTAGAGGTCGAGGAAGTTTCTCAGCTCTTCAATCGGGACTTCAAAGGTGTTGCGTCCGTCGCTTTTCATGTGGGCGGAAACAAATACATACAGGCGTGCGGTGTAGATATTGGATGCCACGAAAGCTATGCGTTTGAGCTGGTCGCGATAACCTATGGAGAGGTCTATCATCAAGTCAAGTATATCACGTTCCACGGACAGACGGAAAGCCTTAATCTTTTTCTTCTGGTCTTTAAGGTAGCATGTAGTGACTCTGAACACAGGAGCAATGGTTTCGGAATCCACATATTTCTCGCGTTTGAAAAACCGTATTTTCAGGTTTGCCATGTTTTCGAGGATAGGTTTTGCGCGTGCATAATATCCCCAGCCTATGCCCAAGTCCATATACGGAATCTCTACTTCCAGTCGTCCGGTAGGAGTTATATACGGTTTTGCTTCTTCCAGGTCGAATACGGAAAGTTTCTGCTCCGGAGTGTCCGAAACATTCTGTACGCTGATATTTGCATTATAACGGCTGATAAGTTTCAGCACGAAAGGTTCCAGCTTTTCAAGAAAGCGGGCAAAGGCGCGGAGCTGGAGGAGTTCCATTTTATACTCCATGCGCGAAACGGAGTTGGGCTGACGGATATAGTCCTCACGTTTGAAGGGCAGAAGGTTTTTCTTAGGATAGCATCTTACGTCGGTACTATCTTCTTTCGATTTACGTGCCATGATTACACCTCCTCTTCTTCGGTTTATACGGGTATTGCTTTCTTGCAGTAAGGGCAGGTGATGAACACCTTTTTTACGACAAATAGTGCAGACACTTCCACTCCCAGGGCTGATGCTATCTTTTCAAGAGTGGCGAGAGAAGGGTTGCCGTTCAATGCTTTACTGATTCCGGCATAGGTAAAACCGATACGGTCTGCCAGTTCTTTCTGTGAGATTCCTTGTTCTTTAAGGATTTCTTTAATTCTTAATTGAGCCATTTTTGTTTTGTTTTAAATTCGACACGGCAAATATAGCGATAAAATTAAACTAGACTATAATTTTAGTAGTAAAAATTAGATTGGATGAAGATTTTTTCATAGAGAGAACGGGATATGCCTTTTTACGACAAATAGTGCAGACGGTTGGTTATCTACACTATTTGTCGTAAAAAGATTTATCGTCTGCACCATTTGTCGTATTTTATCTCCACCATTTGTCGTAAACAGAAAGATAATCTGCACCATTTGTCGTAGCTATCTCCACCATTTGTCGTTTTTCATCTCCACTATCTGTCGTAAGTTATCTATACCATTTGTCGTAAACATCTGCACCATTTGTCGTAAAATACGCTTGTATATTATTGGTTATTAATATGTTATGCTCCACTTAATTATATAACTTTAGATAAACTGAAGAAATTAGAGAAAATCGATCGAAAGGTTTTTTCTTTTTGGAATGGGTGATATAAAAAAATAACAGCTCCGATTCACATCGAAGCTGTCTTTTCGCCGGTCGCGTCCGGCTTGATAAATCAAATTTAAATCAATTATGCTGAAAACTCTTTTCAGAGTTTCAAAGTTTTAAATCCACACAAATCACAGGCTCTCCTGCTACTCCCGTCCTCATCGGGAATCCTTGTGCCGCCAGCAGTTCGAGGTAAGTTACAAGCGGATCGCCCAGCGGACGGGGGTAAGCCTGAAAATACGACCGGAGTCTGGCTTCGTCGAAAACTTCATCGGCTTCGGCTTCGCTTTCGGTGTAAGTGTATGACTTGACAAAAGCTTCTACCTTGTGGCAGGAAACGAAGTCGAGGACACTGGGTCCTGATGAAGTTTCGCCTTTTGGTTCGTCAAACTCCTCTTCGGAGCGGTCGTATTTTCTTTTGGCTTTTCCCATTTTTCAAAACCTCTTTAAATAGTCGAACTATGACGGGTGTATCTTTACGCTGCAAATATAGTAATTAAATTTTTATCGTAATGTTAAAATCGAAAAATTTTGCGTGATATGCTAAAAAAACATACATCAAAGTGATTTTATTTCTTTATCTATTCCTATATTTGCATCAGGAAATTGCCCAACTGCCGAAATGAACACTGATGTTCGCTTCACGGTTAGAGGCCTTCGCAAAACAGGGCCCGAATGTCGGAAACAGGCAGTGCAAACCACGCCGATATAAACGGAGTTGCGGAAACGTGACAAAGCTGAAGCAGATTTGCGCTGTCCTGTTTTTTATAATGATGAATTTCTCATATTTGTTTATTAGATAAAATAAGTGTTATTGGTAACTAAAGGTTTTTATTGAATGGTTCCTGCCTTGGGCGACCGGGGCAGGTTTCTTCTTCAAATAAGTAAAAAAGTAAGTTTGTAAAAATCCATAGAATAGTTAGTAATTAAATTAAGCTTCTAATACGTCTGGTTTGTGAAAATCGGACGTTACTTCTCTTTTTTTTCATCATAATTTAAAGTTTTGACATAAGGAGGGTGTTGCAGCACTCTCCTTTTTCTTTATTTAAATGTTAAATCTATAAGAAAAGAAAAATATTTCTTTATTACTGCCCAAAAACATACAAAAAATAATATCGTTTCGATTTAGTTTCTTTATCTTTGCAGAAAAATTTTAAATATTAATATCGGGTATGTGATGGAAAACTTAACGACAAAAGCCTTTGGTGCAGGTATCGCTGCAGGAGGCAATCTTGCTACAGGCTGTAGTTCTTACAGCGCGATGAATCATAACGAATGCCGCAACAGTTTCGGCAGTCTTGGTACACGAAGACTGGTTCAGGTGAACGACCCTTACGACAAATTCTCCATGCGTGACCGCGAGGCAATGGCGCACACGTGGCACTTCCAGCTTATCTCGTCGGAATGCTTTCTGGCGGACTTGATGTATAAGTACGTGCGCGAACTGGAACAGATGATGACGGAGAAGGGGATGATGAAGTTCAACCTGAAACGCTCGGTGAACGAGCTGAAACAGCAGGTGGAAAGTCTTCAGAAACTGGTGAACGGTCACGGCAAGGCACAGGTAATGGTGTTCTGCAAACCGATGTTCGCACCTATGGCGGACGAGTATTATAACGACGGTGGCGACCTGACAAGTCGTATCGTGTTCCGCATCAAAAACCGTCTGGACAGCGATATGCAGCGTATGTTCTACTGCACGAAGAATATGCTGAACCGCAGCGGCTGTCCGAATCCCGACGTGGTGAACCATGTGCAGATGATTATGTTCCTGGTGAACACGGACATTGAGTTTTGCGAGGTGGTAAGGCAGCGCGTGACGAATCTTCTGGCGGGCTTCGACAAGGGAATAGAATACAGGATGTCGCCGCACAACGCAAAGATACACAAGGCAGGAAAAGATTTGCTCCGGGCGCTGTATGACGAAAAGAAATATCAGTTTCGCGACCAGGACTTGAAGGACGTGCGCATTCTGGCAAGGGTGATACACGAAAAGCTTGTGGGCGAGCGCACCCGCAATGCGATGGACGACGAGATATGGGCAGTCCGCGGCGACTTCGCTCTCTATGTGCTTCTCCGTCTGGCCATGCGTCTGCAGGGTGATGGCGAGCCGTTGAGCCGCAAGGAACTGAAACATCTTCTGTTCCGTCTGGGCGACAAGCAGACAGTAAGAAATCTGATAAACGAGCTTCGCACAGTTGCACTTCCTGAAGGCGACGATATGCTTGACAAGCTGGAAGTGTTCGACATTCCCGAAGATGAAAACTCCGTGATGTGCCAGTTCTTCACTCTGTGTATGCAGGACAAGACGATGTACGGCAAGGGCGAGCCTATACAGAACAGGGCATACCGTCAGATCCGACAGATGATATACCGTTCAGAGAACGGAACTCTCCCGAAAACTGTCCTCGAATATATGTATCATGCGGCAGGCACGAAGAAGTTTGTCAATGCACTGCTGGAATCGTCCGGCAAGGAAGTGACGGGAAAGACTCTCCGCCTGTTCCGCACTATGAAGGCATCGGAAATGGACCGACCCGCAGACAGATATTACTTCCATTTCGGCAACGGGCTGGAGCGTGCCAGAGAGGAATCGGGCATGACGGTGGACGAGCTGATAAAGAAAATGGGAATAAGCCGTCATCAGTACAGGCTGTTTGCCAAATTCACTTCGCTGGAATACGGGTATGTGCGTCAGGTGGGCGAGCTGTTCAACGAGGTGAGCGCGATACTGAAACTGGAGCCGAAATATCTTCTTTATCTCTCGATAGAAAAATCCACCCGCGAAAGTGTGGCGGTATGTGAGTTCAATCAAGTGCTGCATCGTGGGGCGGAGTTTTATCTGGGGTATGGAGTGGACGAAACTGGTGGAGTGGAAAATAAAAACTGATATATAAAATGAATTTGACAGAGAAAATAGAGTATTCAATTAATCTATTGAAAAAGAGTGAGAAAATGGCTCTTGAAATGGACCCTGAAAACGGCTTTTATTTGGCGTTTTCGGGCGGGAAAGACTCACAGGTATTATACCATTTAGCCGTAATGGGGGGGGGTGAAATTTAAAGCCCACATGAACCTTACAAGCGTAGATCCGCCGGAGGTTATCAGGTTCGTAAAACAGCATTATCCTGAAGTTGAACTGATAAAGCCGAAAATGAGTATCTATGATATGGCGAAGAAGAAAGGCTGTCTGCCTACCCGGAAAATCAGATGGTGCTGTGAGGAATTCAAAGAAATGTCTGGAGCTGGTAAGGTTACGTTAATCGGAATAAGACGAGAGGAAAGTTCACGACGAGCCAAACGAAATGAGGTTGAAATGGATAAGCATAAATTCAGTGGAAGTTTCGACCAATGGAGTGAGCATCGCGAAAAAATGGTGACTTGTGTAGGAGGTAAAGATAAGATACTCGTCAGCCCGATACTCCACTGGACGAGCCGCGATGTTTGGGAGTTTCTTAACTCAAATGGCATACCTCATTGTAGTCTTTACGACAAAGGGTATAAAAGAATAGGTTGCATACTCTGTCCGATGTCAGGTCATAAACAGAAAGTAAAAGAACTAAGGGATTTTCCTCATGTAAAAACCAATTGGATAAAAGCTATTGAATGGTTGAGAGAAAATAAATGGACTGATACATCTTTAAGTGAAGATTCGGAAATGGCTTTCAACTGGTGGATAAGCGGAAAATCTTTCAAACAGTTTTATGCGGATGAATATCTGCAACAGAAGATAGATTTTGAGTGATTATGAATATAGGAAAAGCAATTAAAGAAATCCGTAAGCGCAAAGGTATTTCGCAGAAGGATTTGGCTGGAAGGATAGGGATATCGGTAAATGCGCTTTGTCGTATTGAGAATAGAAAAACATTCCCTTGGATGAAGCATATAGACATGATTTGTGATGCACTCGGAGTAGCACAGTCTGTCCTGATGTTTTTCAGTATATCCGAAGAAGATATTCCGGAGCATAAGAGAGAGCTTTTCCACACGTTAGCCGAACCATTAAAAGATAATATATTATAGAACTATGACGAAATTCAGAAAAGAGACAGAATTGGGACCAGATTCTATTCAGAAATGGTGTGAGGAGCTGGATAGCAAGAAAGCATCTAAGGAATACAATTATATCCAGGAATTTAAGCGAATCAGTACATGTGAAGATGATATAGAGAAGATCTATAATTCCGGAGATAAAGAATGTTTTAACAGGTGGTTTGGCGCACCTCTGTTTTATGAAAGAATAAAGGGATATCATTCTTTTACAACAACAAAAGCTGTCATGATGTTTTTGGGAGCTTTTATTAGCCGTCCAGGTATTGTAGTAGAATACTGCAACTATATTCAGTATAGATGTTGGTTGTGTGGTATCAAGCATATAGATATGAGTTTATTCAATCTGTTTATATGCCCAAATGGTTTCTTCAGCGAAGAAACTCTTCATGAAATGTGGGAGAAACAGAAAATCATTCCTAAAGACGGCGGAGGTCTGGCAAATATGCTCGATCATCCGGAGTTTATGGAGAGTATCAGGGAGATAAAAGAAAAATAACATGCTATTCCAATCCCTACGACAAGAATATATCCCTGCTTCTCCCGTTCTACGGCTGCATTCCAGCCGGACCTATGGAGAGCCAAAAATAAAGCGACCGTCCGAACTGAAAGGACTGAAAGCCGAAGCGACATTTTCCGTCCGTGGCAAGCACGCGAAAGGCGGACTGTTCCTGAAGGACGGTAAGGCATGGTGGCTGTGTCGTGACTTCGCATCGAAAGACGCGACATTCCCCGAAGCAAAGGACATGGAGCTGCCCACCTGTGCGCTGGCAAAGAAATACGGTTGGCTGAAAGGAAGTTTCAAAACATTTATCTATCCCGATGCCTGGTGCCGCATATTGCTGAGAAACGAAGCATGGATAGAGTTCGACAGCGAAGCCATTCAGCAAATGAGTATCTGGCGAATAAGCCGAGAAGTGTCGGACTTCATTTCAAAGAACACCGACCTGCCGGAATGCTCGGAAGATTTCGCCAACCTCGAAAGGGTATTGACGGACATTTGCCATTGGATATGGAAGAGAGGAAATGACAGAATTAAAAAGTGAATAGTTATGGACAGATATTACAAAATAGCAAAGGATTCTGAAACCGGGAAGAAGCTTTCGGAATTGCTAGAAAGATATAACGATTTTGAAGTCAAGAAAAAGGAGTTTGCTGAGAAGTACGGCATAAAAGGATTTTACAGTTATGAAATGTATTTAGCTCATGTAGGTGATGTAGTATTTAAAGACAGTTCGCATGTAGATAAAAACAACTGGAAGAAAGGCTGTGCTTCAAACGCCTACCTGCCTAAGCAGAACCCGAAAGACAAGCAGCTCAAAAAAGACTGGGAAGAGCTTCGTTCTAAATCCATCCAGCGTTTTGAGCTTGATAAGATTGTAGGAGGTAAGGACCCGTTTCACATGTGCGGATTTGATTACTCCTCCGAAGATTTCTTCTTCATCATCACAAACAAGCCGGAGAAATTCGATTTTCCTTCCGACGTGATAGAGATTAGTAACCTGGAATATTTGGAACTTACAAAACAGAAATGATATGGAAAACAAATTACCGAAATATATCAAAGGACAGTTTGTGGTAATGAGAAGTATAGAAGAGCTTCGAGCCATGAATTATAAAGACGATGTGCTTAATTTTGTCCGTCCACTTGCGGGACAGGTAGTTATTATAGATAATGTTTCTAAATCAGCGGATTCTTATTTTTATACCGTACGAAAGTATAAGGAAAATCATTGTGTAATGGTACATGAAGATTTTATTTTGTGCGATGCAGATCAACGTTCAAATGTAGAACCTCTTGAATGTCGCAATGAAATAGACAGTATAATAGCTCGTGATATTCATGTAGCGGAATTAGATATCAGCAAGCTCAATCCTAGCCCTATGGAAACATGGAAAGCCTTGTTTGCCAGTGTAGAATCTTTTCTCTCCGTTTCTTCTCCTGATATACGGGCATGGGCAGCCGGACAACTATACGGTTACTCTGAATGTCTGATGCAGCTGATAACTGAAACGCCTATAGAAGCTCCGGATACCGGGAAGGAAGATTTCAATGCTACAATTCTTGTATGTCTTGCAGATGATGTACTGGAATGTCCGAATGAATGTGGAGGAAAAGAATTTGCTACTGGTACATTTAAACTGAAAGATGGTGCTTATTTCAGTAAGTACAGGATAAAGTCGTCATGTGTAGTTTATACTTCAAAAAACATCGGATTAGGAAGTTATAACCATAAATCCGGACTTTTTTCTTTGGGATTTACAATTCGTCAGGAAGGATTTACTGAAGAAGATTTAAAGGATTTCCTGTTTAAATTTAAGGGAAGGAGAGTGGTTTTATTGTATAAGGAAGATGACAAAACATATTATAGCTGTATTTATACCAATAATATTACTTCTTCTTATGTGAATTTTCTTTTAGATGAATCTGGTCTGAGATATGTTAGCCTGATTGCAGAAAGAGTTTTTGCTTTAGAGATAAGATTAAAAGAAGAGGATTTGAATTTATCTGAATTATTAAAAGACTAATTCTATGAATAACCTGATACAAATACCTCCCATAACCAACCCGATTTTAGAATAAAATTATTTTACTCACAATGATAACTTTAAAACGAATCATAGACACAGAGGGAAAATCCGAAAAAGAAAGCTATGAAGTGTCTATGGATAAAGATTACATTTTAATGGACTTCATAACCGAGGTCCTAAATACCAGAAGACGTGACTGGGGTAAATTTGAAATTGCGTCGCTCGGACTTTGTGTGGAATACAGATACGGAATGATGAAGAAGCCAGACTGGTCTACCGGACTTCTGTATGCAAAGGTTTCGTCTGTGCAGGCTTCTGGTGGGTTTACGCGAATGGATTACTTCGTAACAGTGGAACCAGATTCAGAGAAAGATGCGTTTATCGGTCCGGCTCCATTTGTAAATAAAGACCTTTTCGACGATCCGCGTGATTTGCTTATCGTGCAGTTGAAAGCAAAGATCGAGAGTTTCAAGAAATATGATGCGAGCCGGAAGGAATATTACTCGAAATCCATGCAGCGTTTAGGTATGTTGGAGTCATTGATTGAAGAGATAAAGGACTGCGACTCACTTGGAAAATTGAAATACAAGATTGTTACGCAACAGACGCAGATAGAAAACCTTCTTCGTATTCAAGGTATAAAGGAACTCTACAAGAAAGTACATCCGGATATGGTAGAAAATGTAGAGTCTATTGCTAAGCTTCTTATCGATAATCAGAATTTGAAAGAGAAAATCGAGAGCCTGAACTACATTATCAGCAAGTTGCTGGGAAAGGAGAAAGACACATGTTCACATTAACACAAGCTACACCCACCGGAGGAGATTGTACCGCCGGTTACGATGTGAAATTCAGTAATGAATATACCGTAAGGGAGTTCATAGAAGAAGTTTTAAAGACGCATCCCGGAGAGTGGGGATATCTTCAGTTGAAAAATGTGGGAGTCAGAACGGAATACAGGTACGGAAGACTGGTAAAACAGAAATTTGCCGACGTGCTTCTGGACTCAAAGATAGTGAAAGCTTATGCGGTGGGCGGATATTCTAATATGGATTATATATTGACCATAGAGCTGAAAGACGAGCATCCGGATAAATCAGTAATACCTACTGAAGTGAAAGGATGTTTCCAGAATGGAAATAACCACCCGCAACCATTGGAAACGCTGGTTCCTCTCCGGAATAGTGAGGAAAATCAGAAAGACCTTCAGATAGTAAAGCTGAAAAGGATTATCGAGGACTACAAGAAGTATGACGCACGCAGGAAGGAATATTACGCTAAATCTATGATTCGACTGGGGATGCTTGAATCCGCATTCGATGAATTGAAAGAGTGCGGTTCCTACAATTCGCTAAAGGCAAAAGTTTTGTCTCAAAGAATTGAGATTGCCAGGTTACTACGCATACAGGGAGTAAATGAGTTGTACCACAAGATAGACCCGGACATGATTGATCACATAAAGTCTGTTTCTGAACTTATAATAGAGAATGAGGAGCTGAAGAAACGGGTCGACAGTTTGAATTACATTGTCAGCAAGCTGCTGAGAAAGGAGAATAATCAATGATAAACAAAAGGATGAATTTTTTTCTGCTTCCCCTTATCCTTGGGATGGCCGCGTCGGGGAATCCGGAAGAAGTGTTTGCTTCTTCGTTCCCTCAGAAGCCGAAATACAACCCCGATTATAAGCCGGAACAATCTCATCGTGAGTTGAAAGAGTTTTGTATAAAAGGTAAGAAAGTGATGGCCTATTCGCGCAAGGATGCGATAGTCCGGTTAAGACATAAGAAATAGAATCATGGAATGGACTAATTTAAGACAGTTTTTTGCAGACACATTATCAGAGAAAATAATCGCTGCCATGCTTATACAGTGGGCCATAGTGGGACTTTTCTATTTGTTCTGCTACATCGATAAGGTGAAGCCTTCTACTATGTGGTCGCGCTACATTGTGTTAGGTGTTGCTGTGATAATCACCTCTGTGTTTGCAATTATTTGTTTAGGATATGCTATTGCTGATATTAATCAGTTTTTAAGGAGCTGGATTTTTTAATAAAGTATTAGTATGTTATTCTGTATTACAAACAAATGCAGTATGGGATGCCCGCACTGCATGAGCGATTGCAAACCGGAAGGTCAGTTGCTCGAAAAGAATGATTTGATGCCGTTTATAAACTTCTTCAACTTCATGAGATTCCGCACCTTGCTTATTAGCGGTGGAGAGCCGACAGAACACCCGGATTTCTCGTATATAGTGGAAACTCTCGCCGAGAAATGCAAGCCTCTGGCTATGGTTGTAATCTCGAACGGCTCTTTTGTAGAGGAAGAGAAAAGAATGAGTGAAGTAGTGCGGCTTATGCACCGATTTCAGTTTATGAGATTGCAGATTACATCTATTAAGGGATTGTATAAGAATTATGATAGCATATACAAAAAGAAAGAATATATCAGAAGTTTCTTCCCTGGCCGTGTGATTTTTGAAATGGAACGTATAATGATGATGCGACCTTTGGGCAGGGCATCCACGAATCCTGAAATAATGAAAATGGTGGAGCAGACTAACAACGGTTATACTGATTGTGCGAACGCTACGCTTTTATCAATGCAGTCGCCAAGCATCAAGGAATTCGCTCTAAACTGTGAATCTCGCGGTAAATTCTGTATGCCTATGGTGGACTATAAGCTGGACGTACACATGAGCGAATCAATGCTTTGCCCTTCCGTTGGTAATCTGAAGGACGACGGTTTCCTGCAGATTTTCGAGCGGATGAAAAACTTTGTACCGTGCGGAAAATGCGGAAGTACAGAAAAGAGTATGGGAATGATAAATGCGGTAAGGAACCGGTAATAAAACTTTTTTGAATTGTATTATGGATAAGACAGAAATCAATAAAACTGAAAATGAATATATCAGCAAACATCTTGCTCCGCTTATAGAGAAAGGTATTATTACTGATGTGAGAGAAGGAGAAGATTCCAAGATATTCTTTATTCTGACTCAGAATATAGAAAGATATATCGTAACCTGTCGGCTTGAATTGAGAACAGATTTACATCGTTGCAGGTTCTGTTTGTGGCGAAATTTCGGAGACGTAGATGAGCGAAAGGTTTTAATGTGGAAGGATCTTCTTCTGGAGCCACCAGGTAGTATTATTGGTTATGACATATATTTGGAAGTCATGATAGAGAATGTTGTCCGGGAATTTAAGGAAGCTCTGATGGAACTGAAGGCGGAAGAGGAATAAACTGTTCCGACAATGAAAATTGATTGACGTTTATGTATAAGTTCTATTATTTCTATATCGCACCGATAATCTGCCGGATAGTTGGCCATAAATGGGACGGTGAAGCCGGGTATTTTACCAAAGAAACCAGATTAAGACGTTTCAGCTATTCCAGGAAAGGCGGTAAAAGACGTGCACAGATTTACAGAAAATATCAGAAGCATAAAGTTAAATATTGTACCCGTTGCGGACACTTAATGACAAAAACAGAAAGGAGAAGAAATCATGACACAATCAGATAAAGATTTACTATTACAGGATTTATCGGCAAGGCTGCCGTATAAGATGAAATTCAAGTCGCCGATAGGTATTCTTGAAATGAACGAGTTGAACATGATGTTCACCTATCCTGTTTGGGCTAACACAAGTAGCAGGAAAGAGAATAAGGATTTCAATCACCAGGCATTGAAACAGGAAAAATGTAGCGGACGCGGCTTTAAATTGAGCGAGATAAAACCGATACTTTATCCGCTAAGTTCCATTACTCAATTCACTATGATAGACGGCAAGGAATTGAGCCTTATAGATAATTTAGCTTCGATTTTTAATTTCGACGGATATGCCGGCTACTACACCACGTACAATATAGACGATAATGAGAAAAACGTAACTTTTTTCACTTGGGGCGGTGAGATATGTCGCATGAACCTGAAAACGTTTATGGTTACACCTCTGAAAGACACACAGAACTCTACTGTACTCGGACTGAATCACTTTCAGGAAGTATTCTCGCTGTTCAATCGGTATCACATCGACTACAGAGGACTGATAGAAAAAGGTCTGGCCGTTTCGGTGCACAGTCTGGAAGAGAATCCGTATGTATAACCCTATCCCTACACACCCGACAGCAAAGAGTATCGTCCGAAGTGGAATAGAAGGCAGGCTTCGACAAAAGATAACGGCACCACCTCTCCGCGTAAATCTTGATTGCGCCTGCAGTACGAGTTACAAGGATGAAACAGTAGTAGCGGAAAATCGGACGAGCGGGAAATGGGGATTTAAAAACTAAAGAAGATGATCGAATTACAGTTTAAAGATGCAACAGATTATGCTCTTTATAAAATTGACGATAGGAATAAAGAAATGAAAGTTGAACAAGGCGACAATACTTTATTTAACTTTTGTGTAGAAGACTTTAAGGCCGGGGCTGAATGGCATAAAAACAGTATATGGCATGATGTGAATGATAGAAGCATAATAGCGGGAAACGATGAAGACTTAATGCTTCTGCTGGAGAACGGGAAGATTGTCGATTACGATGATGATTGGGAGGAGTATTATAGTCCTGTAATTATGTGGGCATACAAAAGAGATTTAATTCCAAATGTAAAGGAATAGAAATAAAACTAATTATGTCAAACAATATACAAAATAGACTTAAAATAGTCGGAACGGAAAAACAAATAGAAGAAGTATTAAATTCTATCAAGGGAGAAAAAGAAATTATAGATTTCGATAAGATAATTCCTATGCCAAAGGAACTTGATATAGAATCGGGCGGTGATAGCGATACAGGCTTGTCTGTAATAAAACAAAAGCTTGGAGTCAATATCAATCCTATAGAAAAATACTATGTTGACAAATTTGACAATTTAGACGAAGAAAGTAAAGACCGTATATTGAGACAGGTTTTTCTTGCGTCCATAATATTGTCAAATATGGCTATCCTACATGGTTCGAATGGCGTAATGCTAATTGGGGTACAAAATGGAATGCTTTCTATACCGAACTGAAGAATGGAAACGAGATATGGTTTACAACTGCCTGGCAAAACGTAAACGATAAAATAATACGCAAATTATCTACTGCATTCCCGTATGTTCTGTTTGAATATTCCTTCTCAAGCGAAGATACTGCTAATAATTGTGGGAAGTCAAAAATACAGAATGGCGAAGGTGTTTTAACTTGGATTGAGAATGGTTCTGAAAAAGCTCTTGAATTATACAAGGAATTGCACCCGCAATATGCAGACGATTACGAGTGGATTGATGGAGAAATAATATGTAAAGATGAAGACTGAATTTTATTCAATGACTGGGAATAAAGATGCTGTTTAAAAAAAGTGGAGGACTGATATATGACAATAGAAGAATTTAGTAAAACCGGATTTCATGCAGGAATGAAGGTGAGATACAAGGGTGAAATAAGAGATTTAGTTTCTGTAGATTTTGAAGAAAATCTTATCGGGATTGAATCCGAAGAAATAGAATGTGAAGAGTGCGGACATGTTGAAACAGGCATTCAATGGGTAAGATGTGAAAACTGTGATTTGATTTAGGAGGACTGACACATGATACTACACAGATTTTGTTCCCAGGAAGAATTTGACAGCTATAATCGTGGAGACCGGCTTGTAAACAATAAGGATCACAGCAAAACCCGCGGAAAGGCAACTACATCCGTCGGCTTTTGCTGGTTCACGGAAGACCCGGAGAAAGCCAAGCACAGGTTGTCAGGCATTGTGGATTTCGATGTCTGCATTACGGTTGAAACAGATGCAATCAATGTGAAGGAATCGAAAGGCCGTTATTGTGTTAACGGAGAACGAGGTGTTTACCTTACCGAATATTGCTGTACTACATACGATAACACCCGGTTCCGACTCGTAGAAGCGACGGACAAATATAAATCGTATGCTCCCAATTTCCGTGATTTGAAGCGGATAATGCCGTGGATGTTTTCATAATATAAAGAATTAATTTAAAGGAGGACGACAAATGACAATCACACTATTTATTTTAAACGTTATATGGACTTTGCTCGGAATAATCGTTTTCATTTACTCGATTATCCTCATGAGAGCATATCAAAGAAATATGAATGCTAAGGCAAAGGATAGTGAGGTCTCACATATCATTTCAAAGAAAGAAATTCGTGACCTGCACATCGGATATAAAAATTTTGGAGCAGCAAAGAAACTTGATGAAGAACTTAAACGATGCTTGGAGGAAATAGAAGAATGAAACTACCCATCCTTATGACCGCAGAAAACTGGAGGAGCGGTATGTTTAGCTTGGCAAGTATATATGGGGGCATGAAATGGCATGGGAAACAATACCTGATAGTCAACAAGGAAGGAGCCACGCTGGCCGAGCTGAGTAACCCGCATAGCAAGTATTACATTGGCGACGATGCAAATATAACCATTCCACCAGGTGAGCCAGCCGATTTGGTGATGATGGAATGGGTGCCGGTATATAAGGCTCTTGGACGCGAAAAGATGCTGGAAATGGCAGAAAAAGGCACTCCATTGGTAGAAGCACTCAAAATAATGAAGGACCTGAAAACGCGCGCCCTACGGCCGAAAAAGAGATTAGTATTGTAAAACTCAACTCTCCGAAAGATGATAAAACTTTTTCGCGCAGACCAGCTTTTCCCGTCATCGTACGTGGTGGCGGTGAAAAGCCTGCATAAGACAGTATCCAAAGGCCGCGAGCTGACCGGCAGCATCCTTCAGCAGCTTATCGACGCGGGCTATATCCCGGAGGAGAAGAAAGAAGAAATGCTCTCCCTCTTCGACCGGGGAATGAACGAGTATTTGCAGTTCAAGAAAATAGAAAAGAAACGTAAATAATACAGACATGAAAGAAGCATTGGCAATATTAGGAGTTGGTGTAGTCCTTTGTATCATTATTGCAATAGGTGTAGTGTATGGAGGATACAAATTCCCAGATGAAGAAGAATGAATCGTAATAGATATGAATTATAGTAAAATTTGTATTTTTAAATAATTGGAATTCATGAGTAAAAAGAATATTTGGTGCCGGATGTTAGGTCACAGATACCAGATGGCGCTCGGTGGATATAGATGTGCAAGGTGTGGACATTTCAGGGAAGCGGCATGGGCTAAGATACCACCTCCACCCAAGCCTCCGAAGCCAGTTGAAAAAAGAACAGATTATGAAGAGCTTTGGAAAAACTCAAAAAGCGTCACGGATATTTTTCAATCCATGCGCCTTGCATTGTGGGGGCTGTCCACTGACACATGCGATGTGATGTATGTCGGCGGAAAATACATCATTCTCGACAAGCCCTCCTCTCTGCTTCCCGAACAGGAGAAAGTCGCGCAGCTCCGATGGTCACTGGCCCGACTCATTGCGCTCGTTCCGAAATGTATCATTACGCCGAAAGGAACATTTAATGACTATCTGTTCCACATTAGTGGAGATTTTATAGCTTATTCCCATGAGGAGAATGGAGAACCCATAAGTAATCTGATATTTGTCCGGTGCAATGGAGATTACGTAAGTGGAATGATAAGTATTATAATCTGGCTTATTCAGAAAGGATTTCTTGACAAAAAATATTTATGTGAAGATGCAGAAAATAATGTTCAATGACAAATGTTTCCTTACCGACCTGACACTGGAAGGCATAAAGCGGAAGACACGAAGGCCTATAAAGGTGAAAAACATCATCGTTCAGGATTGCGATCCGATTTTCAATCCTGCAGATGCTTACTATAAAGACCACAGCGGATATTATCAGCTTATAGACGGCGATACCGGAAAGGTTATACGTCCGCGATACAAGGTAGGAGAGATAGTAGCCGTAGCACAGAGCTATTATAAAGCAGGAATAGATCCGGGTATGATACTTGGTGATGGCTCGAACGGATTTATCTTCAATGAAAAAGGTTGGGAGAATAAAATGTACGTCCGTCCCGAACTCATGCCGCACCAGATAAAGATTACCGGAGTCTGTGCGGAAAAGCTTCAGGATGTTTCCGACGAGGACTGTCTGGCCGAAGGAATACAGTTTGACGGTAAAGCACAATCATTCTATTGCGGTTTCAATACTTCGACAGGATCAAAGATTTGGCTGGGTAGAAATCCACGCGAATCCTTTTCCGCCCTTATCGACCTCACCAGCGGTAAAGACACATGGCAGTCAAACCCTTTCGTTTTTGTATATGAATACACCCTCATCAAGTAAATTTTAGTTTTCCATAACACCCTTCAGCACAGCCGGGAGCAAGAGAGCTTTCGCACTGTGCTGATTTTTTATGCAGCTATCATGCAATATCAAGTTTCGGGTGGTGATATTATTTTATTTAAGTGTTAAATAATACTACAATCCTTTATGTTTATGCTCAAAAGCACAAAAATCTTTACCATTACCCCGTAAAATATAAATAACTTTGCATCACTATAAAAAAATAGAAACAAAACGGTAAAGAAATGAAATCGTTTGGAATAAAAAGAATTGAAGATTATATTACGGGACAGCCGGTTTCAGACTCTCTCTTTCTGCTCCCCACTGATCCTGCCGACCCTATGCAGTCCGGCTTCGTCCGCCAGCCCGACTACAGCTTTAAGCGCACAGTCCGTTATGCCGTCCAGATGAAATACCTGTTCCTGTGGATAACGGTAAAATCGTTTCAGGACGAGGACGAAGAATGGGCGCGGATGTGTGCCGAAGAATTGTTGGATAAATTAAACGAGGAACTATGACAGGGGAAAGCGGAACTACAAAGATATATTTCCATAGAGCAGAAGGAATGGTGGAATTGGGACCGGCAACCGAACCGGTAAATCTTGGGCGGTCACTTTAAGCGATTCGGATGTGAAGGAAGATACGATGTCCGGTAAATGGGAAGTGCCTAACCCTATTACGGTAACGTTCCATGTCACAGGAAACGCGATGAAACGCTTGTGCAAGAAATTGGGATTCAAGTACCGTGCCAACCGTGGTGGCCAGCACAAACTTCTCCGCGACATGCCGTTCTACAGAAAATTTTCTTCCGATGCGCTTCGCATTCCGAAATCAATCGGACGCCAGCACACAAAATTCAACAGGAATGTCCGTCCGAAAGGCACGCATTCTCATTTCAGGTTTTACAGATAAAAAAATACGACAGATAAAGATGATAAAGGTTTTTGAAGCATTTGCAGGTTACGGTTCGCAGTCTATGGCATTGCGCAGACTCGGCATAGACTTTGAGGTGGTCGGCATAAGCGAGATAGACAAGTACGCTATTCAGGCTTATATGGCCGTGCATGGCGACACTCCCAATTATGGCGACATATCGAAGATAGACTGGAGCAGTGTTCCTGACTTCGATTTTCTGACATACTCATTCCCTTGTACCGATATAAGCACAGCCGGACAGCAGAAAGGGCTTGCAGAGGGTAGCGGTACACGAAGCAGTCTGCTTTGGAAATGCCGTAAGGCTATAGAGGCGAAGCGTCCGAAGTATCTGCTCATGGAGAACGTGAAGAACCTCGTATCGAAGAAGTTTACCCCGTATCTGAAAGAATGGCTCAGATTCCTTGAAGGACAGGGCTACAGCAATTATACGAAAGTTCTCAACGCAAAGGACTTCGGAGTACCGCAAAACAGGGAACGTGTCTTTATGGTGTCGATATTGGGCGAGGCTTTGTTCCATTTTCCGAAACCTTTCACTCTGGAGAAAAGGCTGAAAGACGTTCTTGAAAAGGATGTTGATGAAAGTTTTTATCTGAGCGAGAAGATTGTAAAGACATTTCTTGCAAGAAACGAGAAGAACAAGGCTAAAGGAAACGGATTTAAGTTTGAGCCTACAATGGGTGATGTGATTGCATCAAGTATTTTGACTAATGCCGGTTCAAGGGATTGCGATAATTACGTTTATGTAGTAGGAAACACAAATCCTTCAGGCCATGGAATGAATGGAAACGTATTCAATTCAAACGGCTTGTGCCCTACGTTGACAACAAATAAAGGTGAAGGACCGAGAATTTTAGAATCAGCACCAACAGACTTGAATTCAAAAGGGACAAAATATGGGAATAAAAGAGTTCAATCATTGGTTGATAGTGGAAAGATAAGTGGTCATGAAGTTCAATTTTTAGATGCTTATAATCAGACAGTTTATGATATATGTGGCACTATAAAGACCACTATAGATTCTTCTTGTATGAGTTTTATATCAGAACCAATATCATGTGCGCTTCGTGGCAGAAATCCTGAAAATCCTTCAGACAGAAATGCCAGAATAGAACTGGAACAGACTTTGGAACTTGGAACAGATATAGCTAATTGCATAACGACGGTACAGAAGGATAGTTTGGTAGCTGAGCCGAGTCTTTATATAAAACAAGCAACTAAAAAAGGATATATAGAAATCCCGCCGGGTGGGGTATTCGATGCTTCTTATCCTGAAAGCTTAACGAGAAGAGGTAGGGTACAAGATAACGGCAACGTTTCTCCTACGTTGACGGCAGGTGGAGAGCCTCCATGTCTTTATGAGGGGATGGAGTCGAAATGCGTAACATATACGAGGGATAGAAAAGGGAAAGTTATCAGTCGCCGCCTTTCAGATATAGCGAATACCGTGCATGGTAGTACAGGTTGTGGAGGTAGTACGGACTGTTTTGTGGCAGAGCCAAAAATTATTCAATTTCCGCGAGGATTTAATAAAGGAGCATTATTCGGCGATTGTCCGGTCATAACATCAAGTCGCTGGCAGGATAATAACTTCGTGACAGAGCCGCAAGTTCTTACTCCTAAGCGTACAGAATACGGAAAGGCTTTACGGAAAGATTATGATGCCGGTAGGATTCAGGAAAGTCGCCACAATATGACTGAACTTGAACCGCGGACTGACGGAATTTGCAATACTATAACAACTGTACAGAAAGACAATCTTCTTATGGAAGACTTTACAAATTACCGAATTCGTAAACTTACACCTCGCGAATGTTTCCGTCTTATGGGAGTTTCCGAAAAAGATATTGATAATATTCAGCGGTCAGGAATCAGCAAGACGCAGCAATACAAAATGGCGGGTAACAGCATTGTGGTAGATGTTCTTTATTACATCTTCAAGAAAATGTTTGTCGATAAATCGTGTGAGGATGCGCAGCTTTCCCTGTTCTGAAAAATTTTAAATAATCAACGTTATGTTTAATTAGTTATTATGGGCATTAAAGGTTACAATCATCCGGGCAGAAAACATCCGGTAGTTGCGGTTAATCCAGACGGTACTGTGGCGGGCTGTTTTGACTTTATTAAAGATGCTGTAGCACTTTTTGGAATGGACCGGCATTCCATTACAGACAGTTGCCGGAAAGGTACGATATGTAGAGGTTTGCGCTGGTACTACGAAGAAGACTTCAAGAAAATTTTTATGGAGCAGCGCCTTGACGAATTGAAGTTTGAGCTTGACCCAAACAGAGATCCTCTGACCTATCATTTCAGGAAAGGACATAAATGCAGTAACGGTTGGCATAAACGTTCTGAGGAAAAGAAAGCAGAACATCGTGAAAGAGTTAGGGAAAGGAGCCGCCGATTGAACAGAACTGAAGGCAGCAATTGGGGCAGACAGAGAAAAGCCAAACCCGCGAATCATAAGGAGATAATCTGTATTGATACCGGAGAAGTGTTTTATTCTATAGCCGAATGTGCCAGACATTTTGGAGTGAATAGCACCGCAGTACATGCCGCAGTGAAGCGGTTCGGCAAATGTAAGGGATATACCTTCCGATATTACTCACTTTATAAAGATGTTGCAAACGTATGAGAACAACCCCACCATATAAAACCTGCCGTGTATGCGGCCAGACCAAACCGAAAGAGGATTTCGTAGAGGGACGGAAAGTCTGCCTCTCATGCTTCTCCGAGTATGGGCGACAGCAGCGCAGGCGGCGGGCTCCCGACAGATCCGACGGTGTGCGATACAGCAAGGCGGCACAGTGCATAGTGGAATACCGCAACGGATATCAGCGGAAATACTGGAGTCCGAGTATGCTTTCGCTTTTGCGGCGGCTCTACCCCACGACGAAAAATCAGGAGTTGGCTTCGCTGTTCGGCATTTCGCTTCGCACACTGAACCGTAAGGCTGCCGAACTGGAACTGAAAAAGGACGATGAATGGATGAAGAAAATGTCCGGCTTTAATTGCTTTTTGGCGACGGTAAAAAATCGTGCCAACGGGCACCCGCAACTGGTTAAGGCGCGGAAAGCACTGGAGATAAAACATAATAACCCGAATTTTACGAAGAAAGACAGAGAACGACATGATAGAACTGAATACAATATATAATGAGGATTGCATGGAAGGCATGAAGCGTATTCCTGACGGCTCGGTAGATTGCATTATCTGTGATTTGCCGTATGGGACTACACGGAATGCTTGGGATAGCGTAATTCCTTTGGACGAACTCTGGGTGCAATATAAAAGGATAATAAAGGAACGTGGCGCGATTGTGCTGTTTTCGCAGATGCCTTTCACTCCGGTACTGGCTATGAGTAATATTAAAATGCTGAAGTATGAATGGATATGGGAAAAACCTATGGCTACAGGATTCCTTAACAGCAAGTTCGCGCCTATGAAGTCGCATGAGAATATCCTCGTGTTCAGTAAGTCGGCAGCGTGTTTCGTGAAAAATGAGATTGATGCTATGGTTTATAATCCGCAGATGAGATCAGGGAAACCCTATTCTACGTATAGATCGGGTAGTATGAAAAGTTCTAATTATGATTTTAATAATATCAAACCGTGTAAAACGGTAAACGATGGAAGCCAGTATTATCCTCGCGACGTGATAACTTTCAGTCTCGACAAAGACAAGTTCCACCCCACCCAAAAACCCGTTTCCCTCCTGAAATACCTCGTCCTCACCTACTCCAACAAAGGCGACACAATCCTTGATAACTGCATAGGGAGCGGAACTACAGCCTTAGCCTGTATAGACACGGGGCGCAACTTCATCGGCTTCGAGAAAGAAAAGAAATACTTCGACATAGCCATGCAGCGCATCGCCCAAATGAAACAACAACCGAAACTCGATTTTTGATTAAAACCAAAGATTATGAACTACTACATTACACTTCTGAAATATACTGATGAAATCTGTGAATCTTTCAAGCAACAAAACAGAGAAAGAGTTTATCAGAATTATTTGGCTTTTAAAAAGAAGTTCAAAGAGTTTTCTTCTGGTCAGGATATTAGATTATGCGATATAAATACTGATACCGTAGAACGCTTTGCAGACCATATAAGGTATAAGGACGGAAGTACAAAGAATACACAGTCTTTTTATTGCAGGATATTCAGGGCTATATATAACCGTGCTGTAAATGCGGAACTTATTAAAGACAAAAGACCTTTTAAACGCGTGTTTACAGGAAACGAAAAGACAGTACACAGAGCTTTGACCGTTTCGGATTTCAGAAAGTTTTATCAGTATCAACCGGAAAATGCAGACGAGGAAAAAGCTAAGGACTTGTTTATGCTGGCTTTCTATCTTAGAGGTATAGCACCGGTGGATTTGATTGGACTGACAAAAGAGAACCTGAAAGGGAATACTATTGAATACAGGCGAAGAAAGACAGGCCAGTTACTTATTATCGGACTCGACGCTAAGGCGAAAGAGATTTTCAAGAAATATGGGCGTGATAACAGGGAAGAACTTTTGAGTAAAGCTATTAAAGCCACTCCGAAAAGTACGATGCAGAGAACGAACGTTATTCTGAAAAGGATAAGCACAAAGCTGAAGTTGGCAATTCCGGTCACAATGTACGTTGCGCGTCATAGCTGGGCGAGTATAGCAAGGGACAGCCGGATTGATATTCCTGTCATAAGTCAGGCTTTAGGACACGACAATATAGAAACTACCAGGATATATCTTTCAAGCATAAGTACCGATGTGCTTAATAAGGCGAACAGGAAAGTCATAGAGACTATCACCAAATGATTTCTAACAATTAAAAACCAAACATACACAATGGAAAAGAAAACAGTTTACTTCCGTTTCCCCGCAGGAAGCGAGGGTGCGGAAAGAATGACAAAGCTTGTGGAACTGATAAAAGATTGCGAGGACAAGGCAGAGGAACTGGCTTGCGCTATGGACGCCACCTCCTACTACCCCGACACTACCGCAGAGTTCGGCGGCATCGGCCTGTTCAGCTTCGGACGCAAACCGAAAGCTTCCATGTTCAAGCAGGTAGATGTGCTCTCGCAGGAGAAAGGCAGCAAGGTGTGTCAGCTCGACAAGCTCTACCAGCTCAACGTGGACAGCGAGGATCTGGTGATGACCGAAGAAGAAACAGAGAAACATCTGGGCAGGACGGACGTGCTTATAAGTTCGCAACACTACACATGGCTGGAGATAAAGCACCGCCTCACAATGTCCGCGGCAGCCCAGATGTGCGGCTACAAGCTGACGGGCGACAAGACACGCGACGACGAATACATCACCATGCAGCTCGGCGGAAAGAAATTCCGTATCGTCACAGTTCTGAAGGCAAAGAACGCACAAGCTCTGGAATGGTACAAGTCAGTGAACCGACTCCCTACTCTCCCACCCTTCACGAGCAACCGCTACGCCGGAGTATCGGCAGAAACACAGCAGCCGGTGTACTTCTTCTTCGACGGTGAAGGAAACTTCTTCTGCAAGGCTCCTGACTACAGCAGCTATCAGCACGACATTCTGACGGAAGCCGCATTCAACGGCATCTACCGCGAACTTAACGACTGCCAGCCATGAAACTGCATATCGACACAGTGAGCGGACTGCACCTTTGGCCATTCTACATAAGGCGAGGCGGTCCCGGTTATCGTGAGAAAATCGTTTATTTTTTGAAATGGAGAATATCCGTAATTTGGAACAGTAATAACAATGGACGTTAAACAGATAAGAGAGATATTGGAACGCGATTTGTCCGACCTCACCCCTTGCGAAAGGGCATACGCGCTGGCACAGAAGATAAGCATCTACCGTCAGTTCGGACTGAAACGGAAAGAAGAGGAAAGCGAGTCGGACGAACACAAGGCATGGCGCATGACAAGGGAAGTCTCCTTTCTCACCACACGCGAGGAAAAGGAAATGTACGCCGGTGCCCTTCTCGCCGCAATACGCTGGGGCAAGAAAATAGATGCCATAAACCGTGCGTCGCGCAAATCGGTTATCGAGCTTGCAGGCGGAGAGAAACAGGAAAACACCGAAACCGAAGAGGAACGCCGCGAAAGGATTAAGGCGAACTTCGAGAAATCGGTGAAACTACAGAAATACTTCAAAGAATATAAGTGATATTACTACAATGTACAGATTAGACAATCTTATAGAACAGTGGGCGACGGAGTTCAAGCTTGTCTCCCACAATCCCGAAGGCGGTGCGGACGGCAAACGGTTTTTCCGCATCGACTCCATATCGGACCTGAAGCCCGTCATACTGAGTCTGACGAAAATCAAGACTCCCGTAGTGGCATACAGCACGCAGATAGAAGGCTCGTCCAACGAGGGCGGAAACGGAACGTACTATCTGGCGAACATCTACATACTCGTACCGCAGGAGAAAACCACAGCTCCCTACCGTGAGGATCTGAACGCGGCAAACGCCAAATATCTGGCAGTGGAGATAGCGGAAAAGCTGAAGGCATGGCTCATGGAGAAGAAGAAGAACGAAAAGCAGTATCCGGAGCTGAGAGGCCTAAACCTGAAATCGGCAGCTATGGGATCATTCCCCAAACATTACAACAACTGGTGGCCGCTCCATATCCAAATGGATTATCTGAACACCGATTACGTGTGCGTAAATCCCGAAGACTATCACCAGGACGAAGCCGTGGAGGGCGCACAGCCATGAAACGTCTGCCTCTTATAGTAGCCGCCTCCCTCCTCTGTGCTACCCTCTTCTTCGGATGCCGCACGCAGCAGACCGGCACCACACGCATCATTACCCTCCGTGGCGACACAGTGATACGCGAGCGTGTGGTACCCGTGGTATCTCCGGCAGACTCGGCAAGGATAAAAGCCCTCATGCGGTGCGACGAGAACGGACGTGTCCTCCTCGACTGGTACGAACAGGAATGTAGCAAGAACGCACGTCTGAAGTTCAAACTCGATTCGCTTGGCAAGCTGATGATAGACTTCGACGTTCTCCGCGATACAGTGTACATTCCCGTGGCAGACACGACCGTGAACCGCAGCAGCAGCGTGGAAGAAGTCAAGACAGTGGAAGTGGAGCGAAAAATGCGTTGGTGGGAGAAATATCTTATAGGAGCCGGGATATTGGCGCATGGAGTGTTAATCGGCTTCGGAGTGTTTAAACTAAGGAAATTGTGGATTTGATGAAAAAGACGAAAGTATATATCAGTCTGCCTATCTCAGGGCACGACATCGAACAGGTGAAGAAACGCGCGGAAGAAGTGAAGCAGCGCATACAGAACGACAGCGTGGAAGCCATTACTCCCTTCGACGTGTGCGACGAGAAAGACCGCCCCTACTCCTACTACATGGGGCGCGACATCGAAGCCCTGATAGAGTGCGACGGCATCTATGTGTGCAACGGCTGGCACTCGTCGAAAGGCTGTCAGGCGGAAGTCCATGTAGCTGTGGTGTACGATAAGAAAATAGTGTTCGAAAGTAAAAGTAAGGTGTTTGTATGAAAATAGGTTTGCTTTCGGTTGACAGCAGTTATCCCAACCTCGCGCTTATGAAGATTTCCGCATACCATAAGCAGTGCGGCGATGAAGTGGAATGGTACTCCCCTTTCGAACATTACGAAAAAGTTTATGCCGCAAAGGTATTCAGTTTCACTCCTGATTACGGATATTACATCAATGCCGACGAGGTGGAACGTGGCGGAACAGGCTACGACATTCAGAAATGTCTGCCAAAGGGAATTGAAACCGTGCAGCCGGACTACAGCATATATGGCTCGATAGAAAAGAATGTGGCATATGGATTCCTCACCCGAGGCTGTCCGAACCGCTGTAGATGGTGCGTCGTTCCGAAGAAAGAAGGTAAGATAGCTCCTTATATGGACGTAGAAGAAATAGCTGTTGACGGACGGAACAATCTTATTCTTATGGATAACAACGTACTGGCAAGCGATTACGGTATCGGTCAGATAGAAAAGATAGTGAAGCTGAAATATCGGGTAGATTTCAATCAGGGACTTGATGCCCGTCTGGTCACTCCCGAAATAGCCAAACTCCTTTCAAAGGTGAAATGGATAAAGCGAATCCGTTTCGGGTGCGACACTCCCGGACAGATAGACGATTGCGAAAGAGCCATATCACTCCTGGAGAAAAACGGTTACAAAGGTGAATACTTTTTCTACTGCATTCTTCTGGACGATTTCGACGAAGCTTTCCGGCGCGTAAATCACTGGAAGCAGAGAGGCGGACGGTTCTATCCGCATTGCCAGCCATACCGCGACGTGAATAATCCTCACCAGGTGATACCGCAATGGCAAAAGGATATGGCAAGCTGGGCAGACAAAAAGTGGATATTCAAGTCGTGCGAGTTTAAGGATTTTGAGCCACGAAAAGGATTTAAGTGTGGTGAGTATTTTGAAAAGTAAAAAGTTATGTTGATTGATTTAGATAAACATGAAATGTTTTGGTTGCTCGAAAGCGCAGCACGCGGCAGCCATTTGAGGCAAGGTTTGTGGAATAAGTTTATAGATAATGTGTTTCATAAGCTTAGAGTTTCAGAGATAAGGTTCCTGCACGATCAATGCAAGGAAAAGCTCAGTAAACTTTATCCAAACGAAAAGACTGTAGGATATGAGGATTTCCAGAGGTTTCTTGCGAGGTTTGATATAGATAATAATCTTTATCGGGTGAATGTCACGAATCCAGACACAGGCAAAAAGGAGACATACTACGCATACCGGTTCAATGGCAGATATTTCGTTACATCTTCCCGTTATATAGGTGAGGAATATATTCTAATGGTAGAAGAAGTACCGTATAATATCGGCGACAAGATGCTAAGCAAATTGATAAAGGAATTAAGTGTTTTTTAAGTGATATGACAACATCGAAAAAGCAAGCTTTTATAAACTACAACTCCCCCACCCTGATTGCAGGACTTGAACGCCTCGGTTTCCGTCGCAGCCTGATAGACGATTTCAAGGGAGAGATAACAGTGATAACCGACGGAGTTATCACTACAGCAGACAGGGATTTTCCGAAAAGGAATCCTGAATATGTAGAGTTCTGTCTGTTTAAGACGGTTATTACAGAATCTTTAAAAGTGAAAGCTGAATAGTTATGGTAAAAACATTGACAATAGTAATCATAGCAGGAATAATGTTATTCCTTGTGATTTCCGAAGTAAGTATAACTGCAAAGCCGTTTAGAATATCACTTCCGAGCTGGCCTTTGGGAGTTGGAATTATCCTGATGCTTATCGGGGCATTCTTCGTGTATCTTAACGGGATGCGTAAAGGTATGAAGTTGTGCCAGAAAGAAACTATCGAAATGTTAAAGGAATATACAGAGGAAGTAGAGAATAAGAAATAGCAATCGTTTGATATGGAAAGTTTTATTTATCAATATGCTAATTGGATAGCCGCTGCGTATTTATTCCTTTTCGTCATAGTAGCAGCCATCGGGATTTATCTTTTTGTGAAGGAGCGGAAAGAAATACGCATAAAAGTTCTAAGAAAAGGGATAAATCAGCTTACGTGGTATCTTGTCAGTTGTCCGCATTGCAAGTCGGAATTAATGTATTCGTCAAAACATATATGGAAGAGTGACAAGCCGGTTAACGATTTGGATGATTTGGATGATAGCGAGTATATTATCTGTCCTGTATGCGGGAAAAGAGTAGGAGTATTTTATAAACTTGAAGTTTGCAAACATTAGAACAGTCATGTTACAAGACACAATAATAGCCGTCATAATTTGCACTCTCCCCTCCCACCATGTTGAGAGAGAAAACCGTTTCGAGCAACTGTTCCACCAAGCGGACAGCGCATTTGAATCGGAATATCAGCTCAGGGAGAAGTTTCGGAAAGCACTTGAAGAAGCGTCGGACGAAGCTGTACGCAGCGCTGCAGAGAAAACGTCACAACAGAGGAAAGAAGCCATGAAACCGGAGTGCAATTTCCGTGAAATAATGGAAGAACTGGAAAAATAACACATTTTAATCTTCAGGAAAAATGAGAAAAAGTGAAATCAGAAAAGCGGTGTTTCGCGTTATCGAGAAATACACCGATATAAAAATAAAATCTGACACCTTGCTACGCGATGATGCCGGACTTGACAGCATGGATCAGGTGGAAATCTGCATGGATATAGAGTCGGAGTTTAATATCATTGTGGAAGACGCCAAGCTGTACTCGCAGGAAGTAGAAAACGCCACTGCAGAAGATGTGGTGAATATGGTGATAGAAAAGCTGAAGGAGTCAGAAGAAATGGCTGATGAAGAATCCGATGAAGAGTCCGATGAGCAACCGGATAAAACACCCGTTCAGGAAACGAAATCTGAAGCAAGTAATAAAGATGGAGATTTGAAAAGCATTGCCAAAGAATATCTTTTCTCGAAGGCGAAACTCTGGTGCCATGAACGTAACTGCTGGGTAAATGAATCTATCACTATGCTACCCGATGGTGACTTTGTTAACGAGAAATGGCTTCTTCGTCCAAAAGCATTACATACCGCATACGTCACACTGGATGATGCTATCGAAGCAGTGGGAATAACCCTGGCAAAGTTGCTCGAAAACAAGGAATGGGAACTTGAAAAGCTGAAGCAGGATGCTTTCCTGACAGAGAAATTAAGAGAGCTTTCGCGTACTCAGGAACAGATTGCAAAAGACTCTGTTTATAACAAAGAATTTTAAAAAGAATAAGATAATGAAAGTAAGATTAATTAAAGATTACACTACTATCGATGGTGTATTTATTCCTGAAAAGACAGAAATGGAAGCAGTGGATGGACATTGTGCATCCGATGGATTTATTTATGAATGTATTATTCCGTCCGGTGAGCAGAAAACCATAAATGCTGAAGCGGTTGTAATAACTGATTATACTCCATGGAAAGACTGGGAGAATATAAAAATCAAGGCAGCCATATCAATCGCACAGGGGTTTGCGGCAAACGGTAGCTTTTCTGCAAGCGGAGAAGATTATATCGTGGAAAAATCTGTCAGACTTGCTGAAAAATTAATCGAGAAGTTAAAGAAAGGGAAGTAGTTATGTTTACGCAAAGCTGTATCATAAGGAAGAACACAAAAGAGCTCGTCGAGAAGTTAGAAAAGATGGGATATAAGTACGCCGATAATGGTGCAGGAATTTGGTTTATTCCTTTGGAAGAATTGAACTATTTGGGCGTGAATCTGTATTCCAGAGGAAAGTATATGGGTCAAAATGGATTGTGGAGTAATACCTGGTTTGATTGCGGAACGAACGAGGAACTTTTTCTTGCCTTAGCAGCATTACGTGACGATACCGACGAAGGACAATGGTTTGTTTATCCAGAAAGTGATTACTGGTTTAAGTGTTACATTCCTGATATTGAAGAAGAAAGGAATTCACCGTTTACAATGATGAGCTGCCAGTCCGCATGGTTTTATAAAAGCCATAAAGCAACACCTGAAGAACTTATAAAACATTTCAATCATGAATAATAAGTTATTAGCACTCATAGGAGCTGTAGGTTTTATACACAGACCCGTAACAAAAGAAAGTGAAAAACAGATCGAAGAACTTGAAAAGTTATTAGAGTCCGAGTATGGGATAAAAGCAGCGGATATTCCTGATATTCCGGATAAAGAATCTCTTCTTCTTGCTCCTCCCCCTCCTACTCCACCCGCTATGGTATGTTGCAATCCAAAAGACGGGAAAGCGCGTCGCCGCGAACGCCGGGTCATGGAACGGAAGATGAAGAAACAAAATAAAAGATACTGATATGACAACAAACATTACAATAATCATAGTAGCCTCCATCCTATGTTTCACATTCCTTTTGGCATATTTCGGCTACCTCATAATGAAAACTGAGATTTATAAAGTCCGCAGACTTTTACGTATCATAGCGAAGTTGAAAGAAGAATGTAAGGAACACAGACAGAACGAGAAAGATATTTTGGATGAATGGTTCAAAGATCATCAAAAGTTAGAGGAATTAAGAGATAAATTATATCCGGAAGAAGAAGTATTAAGAGAATCTTAAATTAACATTATCATGAAATTTAATCTATTACCCACAACCACCGTCGAACAATCCAACCGGTTGCTCGAATACGGAGTAAAACCGGAAACCGCCGACGGTTATTATGAAGAAGACGGACATGTAATCATAGCCAGAGACGATTACGATCTTGAAGTAGCATTACACTATCGTCACCTTCCTCCGGCATGGAGCCTTAGCCGGTTGATTGAAATGTTTCCACGCGAGGTACCCGACAAGAAAGACGGATTCGAACCGCATCATCCGGAACTGATTATTCACAATTCCGGGTATAATCTTTCCATCCGTCGCTATACGGCCGATTGCCGCGTCGGTACACATATCGAGCAAAGCCCCGTGGAATGTTGCGTTTCCATGATAAGCTGGCTTATACGTAACGGATATTTCAATAAGGAATATTTAAAATCGAAATAACTATGGGATTTTATGTAATATCAACAACTACGCGTGAGCAGTCCGAAAGACTGATTAATATGGGACTGAAAATTGAAACCGCCGACTGTCTTATAGATGAAAAAGGAAAAACGTATTTCCTTCCTCCAGGAACAGACGTATTGAAAACAATGGAAGAGAAAAAAGGTTATCCTTCATGGACGCTTGATAAGCTTTGTTATATTTTCCCGAAAGAAATATCATTGAATACTGAAGCACTGAATAATCTGAATGAAGAAGCAGCCAAAAGAAGAATCAGTGTGCATTTCAAGAAACATGGTCGTAATATTCAAGTTTTCGGACAAGCGGATGGATGCGTTTTTCTCTTTGAAAAATTCAAAGAACTGGGATATATTGATAAGGAATATTTGAATGAAAATCAACAGCTATGAGAATACTCAAACAAATTTACCCTACCGCCCGCGTGCCGCACCGTTGCGACCTCTGTGGCGGTACTATCAATCCAGGAGAAACATACGAAAGGACTACCGTTTCGGAAGACGGCAGAGTGTCCGATTCCGTTACGCATATACATTGTAATAGGCTTATAAACATGCTCGATATGGACGAATACTATGAGGGTGTTTTGATTGAGGATTACGAATGTATCGTTCAGGACTATGTTTCGGACAATCATCGCGATGATCCGCAATGGGATATAAAGGATTTGCCGAAATGTACAAGAATGATTTATGAAGAACTTTGTAAGGAGGAAAGTAAGGTATGAAAATAGCAGGATGTGTGTTCCGCCAGTCAGAAATTCAAATAAACAACGAGAACACTTTTGCAGCACGTTACAGAAAGAGAACTATATACGTTTCGTCTGAACATGGATTCGGGAAAGCAAAAGAGCCAGGAAAGACTCGATTTTATCAGGAAGTATATGGTGATGACGGCATTTACGATATGGAATGCTACAATGATTTTCACAATATTGAGGAAGCAGTTATAAATACTTTAGAAGGCGCAGGTTTAGCAAAGAATAATTAAAATTTAACATTATGAAATATTCTTATAAATATTTAGAACATGAAAGGAAAAGCAAATGGGGGAAAGATTTTGTATTCATGGAAGTAGAAGGAAAAGCTGTTGGACGTGTGTATATATATGATGACGAAGAAGATGTGGCATATATAGAAGGCTTGCATGTATCTGAAAAAGAAAGATTAAAAGGGCTTGGACGCAATCTTTTGAATATTCTTATAAACAAATGTAGAGAATTAGGAGCTAAAAGATGCGTACTTTGGTGTTTTAAAAAAGAATGGGTACATGAATGGTATCAAAGAATCGGATTCAAGTATTTAGATGAATACGATGATGATTTGGACGGAGTTTGGATGTTTATGGATTTAATTTGATATTTTTTTAATGCTTTATCAGAACGAAATAATTATGCAAAGAATTATACAAATAG
>ENA-UERX01000314-UERX01000314.1-human-gut-metagenome-genome-assembly--contig:-NODE-314-length-36286-cov-8.104118_pt1 | contig 36286 bp, 33 predicted proteins | sample MGYA00242992_ERZ507993 | MGnify/ENA primary metagenome ERZ507993 (study PRJEB26167, sample SAMN06115487) | human gut metagenome | host: Homo sapiens | place: China:Chongqing | collected 2015-04-10... | reverse complement strand
ACTAATTAAAACATTAAAGCTTTTATATGTATACAAAGTAGAAGAAAGGACAACCGTATCCCGGCTGTCCTTTCTTTTATTAGTTTATTGTTATATTGGGGAAAATGTGAAAAATGATAAAACCAAACTATTTTAAATACTTATAAAAATTCCTTCACTGATGCATAAATGCCCTCTGCATCAAGTCCGTATTTCTTAAGCAAAGCTACAGCAGGACCTGACTCACCAAAGCAGTCCTGTATGCCTATTGTCTTTACCGGTGTTGGAGCCTTACGCGAAAGTGTCTCACATACCGCGGCTCCAAGTCCTCCTATTACAGAGTGCTCCTCCACGGTAACCACCCTGCCGCATTCCTTTGCTGCAGCTACAACAAGCTCCTCATCAAGAGGCTTGATAGTGTGTATATTTATGAGCTTTGCATTTACGCCATCTGCTGCAAGCTTTTCTGCCGCTGCAAGTGACTCTGCCACGCACAGACCGGTAGCTATGATAGCTACATCCGTGCCCTCACGGAGTGTAACACCCTTTCCGATTTCAAATTTATACTCTGCATTGTCATTTATTATCGGTGTTGCAAGACGGCCAAACCTCATGTATACAGGACCCTCATGCTCATAGGCTGCCTTCACGGCGGCTCTTGCCTCTATATCATCGCTTGGGTTTATTACAACCATGCCTGGAATTGCTCTCATGAGTGCAATATCCTCGTTGCACTGGTGGGTGGCTCCATCCTCTCCTACCGAAATACCTGCGTGTGTCGCACCGATTTTTACATTAAGATGAGGATATCCAATAGAGTTTCTCACCTGCTCAAACGCACGACCTGCAGCAAACATGGCAAATGAACTGGCAAATGGCACCTTTCCCGTAGCCGCAAGTCCTGCAGCAATGCCCATCATGTTGCACTCTGCGATACCACAGTCTATGTGACGATCTGGAAATTCCTTTTTGAAGATGGCTGTCTGTGTGGCAGCCGCAAGGTCAGCATCAAGAACATATACGTCATCGTGCTCCTTTGCAAGCTCTACAAGTGCATTTCCGTAGCTGACACGTGTGGCGATTTTCTTTACTTCTGACATAATGCTTCACCTTCCTTTCTCAGATCCTCCATGGCAACTGCATACTCCTCATCATTAGGAGCCTTGCCATGCCAGCCGACCTGATTTTCCATAAATGAAACACCCTTGCCCTTTACGGTATGTGCTATAATTGCCGTCGGCATACCCTTTGTATTTCTTGCCTCTTTAAATGCGTCAGCAATCTGATCCATGTCATTTCCATCCTTCAGATCAATCACATGGAAATTGAATGCCTTGAATTTCTCACCAATAGGATATGGTGAACACACCTGATCCACCGGTCCATCAATCTGAAGTCCGTTGTTATCAACTATAACAACAAGGTTATCAAGCCTTCTGAAGCCCGCAAACATGGCAGCCTCCCAGACCTGTCCCTCCTGAATCTCGCCATCGCCGAGAAGTGTATATACTCTGTAATCATCATTTGTAAGCTTTGCAGAAAGTGCCATGCCCACTGCCGCAGAAATGCCCTGTCCGAGCGAACCGCTTGACATATCCACACCCGGGATATGCTTCATGTCAGGATGTCCCTGCAGATATGATCCCAGATGTCTGAGTGTCTTTAAATCCTCAACCGGAAAATAGCCTCTCTGCGCAAGTGCAGAGTAAAGTCCAGGAGCCGTGTGTCCCTTTGAAAGCACAAAACGGTCTCTATCCTGCTTTTTAGGATTCTTTGGATCAATGTTCATCTCCTCAAAATACAGATATGTAAATATATCTGCTGCAGAAAGTGAGCCGCCCGGATGCCCCGCCTTTGCAGAATGCACAGCCGTGACGATACCCTTCCTGACTTCATTTGCTGTAATCTGAAGCTCTAATTTGTTCATTTTGTTCTCCTGTTAAATCTATGACATGAAATAAAATATTTATACCTGTCTTTGGTTTATAATATCTAATCCCCAAATACAGCTCTGTAATCAGCCTGGAACTTCTCGATTCCCTGATCTGTAAGCGGATGCTTTGTCATCTGCTCGATAACCTTGTAAGGAATTGTTGCGATATCAGCTCCTGCAAGTGCACAGTCTGTGACATGAATCGGGTTTCTGATTGAAGCTGCAATAATCTCTGTATCATATCCATAGATATCAAAAATCTCTGAAATCTGTCTGATCAGCTCAATGCCCGGCTGGCTGATATCATCAAGTCTGCCAAGGAAAGGTGAAACATATGTAGCACCTGCATTTGCAGCAAGAATTGCCTGATTTGCTGAAAAAATAAGAGTAACGTTTGTCTTGATGCCCTCTGATGAAAGCACCTTGACAGCCTTAAGTCCCTCAACTGTCATAGGAATCTTAACTACCATGTTTGGATGGATAGCTGCGATTTCACGTCCTTCTTTTATCATGCCCTCTGCATCAACTGTTGTGGCTTTTACCTCTCCGCTTATCGGTCCGTCAACGATAGATGTGATTTCTTTAATTACCTCATTGAAGTCTCTGCCCTCTTTTGCAATGAGTGAAGGGTTTGTTGTAACTCCACAGATGACTCCCATATCATTTGCTTTCTTAATGTCCTCGACATTTGCTGTATCTACGAAAAACTTCATTTAATAATACCTCCGTCTTATATGATTTGCGTTTGCTTTTATTTGATGATATAAATATAACACTTCAAAAGCATAAATGCAATAGTAAAAGCAAATAAAAGTAAAAACAAATGTAATCAAATATCGCCAAACAAAAGCAAACATAAATAATTGAAAACACTGGCTTTATTTACTTATTTGAGTTATTATATATTTATGCAATGCTTTGTGATAAAAATATGTACGTAAAAATACAACAGAAAACAAAAGAAAGAGGAAAATCTATGCTGCAATTAGAAAGACAACAAAAGATTCTCGATTATTTAAAAGAAAACCGCAAGGCCACCACCAATGAGCTCAGTGAACTGCTTGGTGTATCGACCACGACAATAAGAACAGATTTAAACCAGATGGATAAGGAAAAGCTTCTGACAAAGACTCACGGCGGTGCTATCTACAAGGATAAAACCCATGACATGACTGATTTAACCTCGAGGGCCTACCTGTTCCATGACCGCGCCCTGGAAAACAAGGAAGCTAAAGAGGAGATTGCAAACGAGGCGATAAAGCTCGTAAGTGACCATATGTGTATATTCCTTGATGCCAGCTCCACAGCCTACACTCTCGGCATGAAGCTTTCAGGCTTTACAGAACTGACCGTCATCACCAATGGCATCAATCTGGCTTTAGAGCTAAAGGATATCCCGGGTGTCACAGTCATCCTGACAGGCGGTATCGTAACCAGTGCATCCGCTTCCATAGAAGGACTGCTTGGCGCTGATTTACTCAAAAAGATACACACAGATATCGCGTTCGTGTCAGCAAGAGGCTTCTCTGTAGAAGATGGACTGACTGATTTCAGTATATACGAGGCTGATTTAAAGCACATGTGTATCAAGGCCTCCGCTAAAACTGTGGCGCTTGTAGACCACACCAAGTTTGATACCACATCCATATCTAGCTATGCATCGCTTGATGACATCAATATGGTAATCACCGACTCCGGTATCTCTCCTGAGACAGCAGATATATATGAGAAGGCAGGCACTGATATTGTTATATCCGGAATATAAATGAGACAATATAGCCATATAAAAGTATAAGTACAAATATAACTGTATATATAGATCCATCAAAAATGACACGCAACGTTTTACGGCTGCGTGTCATTTTATAGTTGTCTTATACGCTTAAAGCATCAGACTATCTTATATGCATTTCTGCCCTTTTCCTTCACATCATTGAGCACTTCATCCACCGTCTTGAACAGCTTTGAAAACTCATCCGGCACCTTTACATCCGGGGCGGTAACATATGCCTGTGATACAGTCAGATACTCATCCACCTTAGAGCTCTCATGAAGTATCTGTTTTTTGGCAAGCTCAAGTCTTATATGCTCGGCTATATTTTTAATGATATCCTCATCCGTTTCCTGCAGGATTATGTAGAATTCATCACCATAGAAATGATACCCCATTCCCTTATCTTTGATGCTCTCATTTATTATGGATGACACTTCTTTTAGCACTGCATCACCGGTGACTCTGCCACTGTTTCTGTTAAATGACTTGAAGAAATCTATATCCACTACTCCAAACGTGATTCCTGCACCATCTGAATCCTGATTTTTGCTCACAAGCTTTTCAAAATCGTTTCGCATCTTGAACTTATTGCCCATGCCTGTAAGCATATCTGTGTAGTTGAGTCTGACTGCCTTACGGCGCTCATACTCAGTCTCCTGAAGCTGAAGCTTAAGGTCGATTGTATCACCAAGACGCTTTATCTGCTCCTTCACCTGCATAGAGTGGAGATTTGCGTAATATACGCACAGCTTGTTGTACGCCTCTGTATCACCCATGGCGCTCTCATATTTCATCCACATCTTGACACAGGTCTTCTGGAAAAACAGATTTTCTGTTTCAATAGCAAAGCGTTCATACTCCACAATAACCTTTTTCCATGCATCGAACTCTCCCATATTCATAAATAGATTGCAAAGGCTTAGTATCTCAAGTACATAATTGTCAGAATTGATATTGTTTATCGCACCCTCAACCAGCTCTTCCACATGATCTCTGACCTCATCCTCATTTCCCATCTTCCATAGCATATGTGCCTGTGACATATCTATCAGAAATCTGTTTTTATCACTGCCAGCTATCTCATTAAAGAGTATCGCGTCAGAAAGATGCTTTTCTGCCTTTTCAAACTCATTAATTCCCGTGTATGATATGCACAGATTCAGATGAAGCATGAGAAGCTCCTGATAATAGCTATCCCTCTCTCCATGCAGCGGTGGCTTGCACAGCTCCAGTGCTTCGTTGAAATATCTGATAGCCTTTTCATACAATCCAAGCTCCATATAGAGTGAGCCTATATTATTGTTTACAAGCATGATTATCTCTGTTGAGCCCTGCTCCACAGCTACATCCATAGCCTCCAAATAGCAGTCAATTGACATGCTTACATCTCCAATGGATGCATATATGACTCCCATAAAATTGACAGTCTTTGCCATCTGCTCATACGCACCGCAGCTCTTATAAAGACCTGCTGTCTCCTGCGCCTTCTTCTCTGCCAAAAAAAGCTTATTCTCACCAAATAAGGCTACCGCCTCATCCAGACAACTGTCTGCCTTTTGCAATATACTCATAAAAACCCTCCTATAGATGACAATCCAATCTATTTCTCAGCAAGGTACTGCTTATATCCAACCTGTTTGAGTTTCGCATCCTTTGCTACAACCTGAGCCTTCATATCTGCTGTATACTTTTTAATTTTCTCAAGGATTGCCTCATCACCTGCTGCGAGTATCTTTGCTGCAAGGATTGCTGCATTTTTTGCACCGTCAATTGCAACTGTGGCAACAGGCACTCCAGGTGGCATCTGCATGATTGAGAACACTGCATCCATTCCATCGAGATTCTTTCCTGAAAGCGGTACTCCGATAACAGGAAGTGCAAAAAGTGCTGCACACATTCCAGGAAGTGCTGCTGCCATTCCCGCTCCTGCTATTATTACCTTTACATCTCTATTCTCAGCGCCTCTTGTCCACTCAATAAGCTCATCCGGCTCACGGTGTGCCGAGATGATGGTGAGCTCATACTCTATGCCGAGCTCCTCAAGCATATCTGCTGCCTTACTCATCACCTTTAAATCTGAGTCGCTGCCCATAACTATTCCAACCTTTGCCATTTTATCCTCCTTATATGTCTAACAATTATTTACTTTCTTCATCAAGCGTATCGAGCGGTTTGTTTAACTCCTCTACGCCCTCAAGCACAAATCTGCCATCTCTTATTATATCACAGGTTGAGCCATCGTGCCTAATAACTGTGATGGCTCCAAGCTCATCATATGGTATTGTGATATCCGTGTGGCAGTTGAAATATGCCTTTGATATATCCTCTTTTCTGCGGATGGAAACTGAATTGTCCCTGGCAATGATTGCTTTTCCGTCAGGGTTGTATGTCATATTGTCCTCATCGTATGTGTAGCAGGTATCACCCACCGCAAAGTGCGGTCCTGTCTTCTCTGCTATGAGAATAGGCATCTTTGCTGCGATATCGTATACTCTCGCCATACGGTAGGCTGTCGTATTGGTGCCTATGGCAAACTCCCCCATAGGCAGTGTGTCGTGATGGAAAAGCACATTGTCTGATATATACTTTCTGTTTTCTTCTTCATCCTCAAAATTGGTACATGTATATTTATCAATCATGCCATCCTTAAAGTCGATTTCCAGATTAAGGAAATTAAGCTCATTGAGATATACCTGACTGACATGCAGCTTGCCGTTTGTGCCCTCTAACACCGGTGAAGTAAACACCTCTCCGACAGGGATATTTACATCAGCCACACAGTTTTCAAAAGCCGTCTCCTTTGAAGGCTCCTTAAGCTCATGAATCTTGACATACAAATCTGTCCTGTTGCCGTTTGTACCGACGATATGCACCCTGTCTGCCGTATCGAGCACATCTATGATTTTCTGCTGCATATCTCTGTAGAGTGCATAATCAAGAGTATTAATCTTTACAGTCTCCGTAAAAATTTCCTTATAATCAGGTCCGATTGCAGCACACGGATAGGCAATAATCGTAAAGCTTCTGTCCTCGCTGTGGATATAGCTGTTCATATACTGTGAACGCACACTTGTCATATGGACTGCAAGCTTCTGCTGCTCATCATTATAGTGCGCAGCCTCCTTCTTTGAAACCGGAGCAAACGGCTCCTCTCCAAATATCTCTATGACAGCCGGTCCTCCACATTTGCATGCTACATCCTTCATTCTCTCAAGTGCATTGTGCATGCACTCAAGGCGGTACTCCACATATGCCTTGTCAAGCCACAGTGCCATATCCTCCTTGTGGTCATAGTCAAACTGCTTGTTGACCGATGTGGAAAAAGGCCTCATGGCAGGCTTCATGCCCATTTTCTCAAAATTCTTTAATGCTGCTCTTATCATACGCTCAAAGCCAAGCGGATAAAGCACCTGAACCACCGACTTCTTTGAGATATCCTTGTTGCAGGTAATAAAGCCAATGCGGTATCCTTCTGTATAGGTATCTGCCATGGCCTGTATCTCCTCATCTGAAAATGAAGCCAGATGCGCTCTGCCTGCGCGCTCATTCTCTCCGACATACAGTCCGTAGGAATACAGATAATCATCATTTGACAAATCTGCCTCATTTACAAGCTCTGTATAGTAATCATAAGCCGGGTCAAGGAGTGCTCTGTTGTCATCCTCTGCAAATATCTCCTCATAATCATGCATGAACGAATATATACAGCCCCTTATCTCATCAGGACTCAGCTCATCGGCATTCTCAAAATAATTGTATAGCTCTACAATAAGCTCTGCATAAATGCAGAAATATTTTATATCCCCCTGATAGATATGTGTAATGCTTCCGGCAATTTTTGCATATACAGCCGATAAAAGCTGACCATACTCATCTCCGAGCACCTTTACGGCGTATGCCGGGTTGGCATAGCTTTTCTCGTAATTTTCTTTATCAAACTGTGAATAGAATAAATCGTTAAATTCCTTATCTGCGCTATGGTTTTTAATAGTGTTGATGCACTTTGCCACACTTGTGAAATAATCTGCAAAAGCCGGCTCTATCGCAGGCTCTCTGATGATCTGTTCTATCCGCTCCTCCACAAGCTCTAATCGCTCTGCGTAAAGCTCATTGGAGAGCTCATAAATCTCTTTATAACTCATATATCCCTATAATCTTTCTTTCATATAATAAAACCTGCAGCATATGTTCCTCCCCAGCTGATTACCGCTATGAGTGAAAAAAACACTGCCAGTCGTGGAAACGTCATGAATGACTCCTCATCAAAGAGGCTTCTGATGGCAAACCCGAAATCTGCCAGAGATATGCCAAGCATCAGTATACCGGCACTGCCATAGTACATAGACAGATTGCCATCTCCTCTGAATGCCGCATTCAAAAAAACTATATATACAATCTCTATGAGGATAGCCACAACAAGTGCAGCTATCCCCCTCTTAGATTGCTTCTTTTCCGTAAACTTATACCTGTTACGTTTTCTTCTGCCAAGCAATTTATATTCTCCTATTTGCAGCCGTACTGCTTATAGTACTCATCTATAGCTGCTTTGATTGTGTCATCAATGACTACTCTGCCATCATGCTCTCTGTTGTAGAGATACTCTGTGACCTCTTCCATTGTAACGATAGCCCTGCCCTCAAAGCCGTACTTCTCATGGATTTCGTCGAGCGCGCTCACCTTGCCGCCCTGTCCGACTTCCATTCTGTTGAGGCTCACCATAAGGCCTACGATTGTAACATCAGCAGCCTCTCTTACCTTTGGAACTGTCTCCTCCATTGATTTGCCTGATGTGGTGACATCCTCTATCATGACTACTCTGTCGCCATCCTTAAGCTTGCTTCCAAGGAAGCCTCCCTTGTCTGCACCGTGATCCTTTGCCTCTTTTCTGTCTGAGCAGTAGCGCACCTCTTTGCCATAGAGCTCATGGTATGCGATAGCTGTTACCACTGCAAGCGGAATTCCCTTGTATGCAGGTCCGAATAATACATCAAAGTCATCTCCGTAGTTTGCATGGATAGCCTTTGCGTAGTACTCTCCGAGTCTCTTAAGCTGTGAGCCTGTCACATATGCTCCCGCGTTCATGAAAAATGGTGATTTACGGCCGCTCTTTAATGTGAAATCACCAAATTTCAGCACGTCACTCTCCACCATAAAGTCAATAAATTCGCTCTTGTAGCTTTCCATTGTATGTTAATCCTCCTGTGTGTTTTTCTTTAAATTATCTTTGTCAATTTTACCACATTGGGGCGTGCTTTTCAACGTGGAAATTGGTGGGGGATTAGATATACTCACTTGTGTTTACGATCACACCGTCATATACTGACTGCTTTTTGATAAACTCCGCAGCCTTGTCCACATCTCTGCCGTTTTTGTTCCAGTCCTTTGTGAACTCAACTTTGTCGGCTGCAAGCTCCTTCTCCTGCTTTTGGCTGATGAGCAGAAGTACGAGTATTCCTGCATGGCTTAGGTGCTTGACTACATTTACGAAGTCCTCACCCTCCTTTGGTGCGTAGAGATAAGTATGGCGTCCGTCTATATTTAAGGCTTTCTCGACATCCTCCACAAAGCCGCGGTTTACACCATCCACTCCGTCTACGAATACGGCGGTGATTGCCTTCTGCCCCTTGATTGCAGCTCTTACGTTTCTGTCTACTCTGCCCTCGTAGAGACCGCTTTCCTCTGTGTGTACCTCTTCAACCACACCACAGGCAGATGTCATATCGGTCACACGGTCGATTAAGATGAACTCACCGAGTGTCTTGTGATTTTTGAACTTATCGCAGACTATCTTGTCCGAGAATGCAATCTTTACAACTGCTATCTCGTTCTTTTTAAGCTTATCGGCAGGCTTTTCCTCACCTGTGTTCACATCGATGGTATGCTCAATCTCTGTTACAATGCCCGGTATTGACTTTGTACCAAGCTTAAAGAAGAAGTTCTTTCCCTTAAAGAGCTCATCGTCATCCATCCAGAGTATTGTAGCTGTGATAGATGAAGCCACCTTTGCTCCTGAACCGATTGTGAGCACGCAGCCTCTTGATACGTCCACCTCTCTGTCGAGCTGGATTGTAACCGGCTGGCCTGTAAATGCGCTATCGCTTAGCTTATCACCCACATGGATGCTCTTTACATGGGCCGTCTCATTGCTTGGCAGTGTGGTGATTTCATCGCCCACCTTTACCTCTCCGGCCTCTATCTGACCCTGGAAGCCACGGAAGGTGTGGTCAGGACGGCAGACTCTCTGTACAGGCATGAAAAAGCCCTCTTCCTCGTTCTCATCCTTTATGTCAACATCCTCAAGGTATGATAAAAGAGCAGGTCCCTTGTACCATGGGATATTCTCTGACTTTGTTGTGACATTGTCACCCTCTGTTGCAGAAACAGGAATTATTACTACATTTTTGAGTTCAAGCTCCTTTGTAAGCTCAACAATCTGCTTTATGATTTCATCGAAACGCTTCTCGTCGTAGCCTACAAGATCCATCTTGTTTACTGCAAAAACAAAGTAGTTGATTCCCATGAGCGCGCAGATTCTTGCGTGTCTTCTTGTCTGAACCAAAACGCCCTGCTTTGCATCTATCAAAATTACCGCAAGGTCTGCAAACGATGCACCTACAGCCATGTTTCTTGTGTACTCCTCGTGACCAGGTGTATCTGCCACGATAAAGCTTCTCTTATCTGTTGTGAAGTAACGATAAGCCACATCGATTGTGATTCCCTGCTCTCTCTCTGCCATCAGCCCGTCGAGAAGGAGTGAGTAGTCGATGGCACCGCCACGGCTTCCTACCTTACTGTCAAGCTCCAATGCCTTTTCCTGATCTGCATAGAGCAGCTTTGAATCGTATAATATATGTCCGATCAGAGTTGATTTTCCGTCGTCCACGCTTCCGCATGTAATAAATTTAAGTAATCCGCTCATTTTAGAAATATCCCTCCCTCTTTCTTCTTTCCATGCTGCCCGCCGCCTCGTTGTCTATGACACGGGTGGTTCTCTCTGAGGAAACAGCACTGAGTGTCTCGTCAATAATCTCATCAAGTGTATCCGCTGTCGACTCCACACCACCTGTCAGTGGATAGCAGCCGAGTGTTCTGAAACGTACACTCTTCATCTGGATTTTCTCACCCGGACGAAGCTTCATTCTGTCGTCATCTACCATGATGATGTTGCCGTCTCTGTATACAACAGGTCTTTCCTTTGCAAAGTAAAGTGAAGGAATCTCGATATTCTCTCTCTTTATATACTGCCAGATATCCTTCTCTGTCCAGTTTGACAGTGGAAAAACTCGTACCTCCTGACCCTTTTTGATTCTGGAGTTGTAGAGCTTCCACATCTCCGGGCGCTGGTTCTTTGGATCCCATGCATGGTTTTCATTTCTGAAGGAGAAGATTCTCTCCTTGGCTCTTGATTTCTCCTCGTCTCTTCGACCACCGCCAAACGCTGCCGTAAAGCCGTATTTGTCGAGCGCCTGCTTGAGCGCCTGTGTCTTCATGATATCTGTGTATGCTGAGCCGTGGTCAAATGGATTGATGCCCTGCTTTACGCCATCCTGATTTATATATTCAAGCATCTCAATGCCCTTTTCCTTAGCGATACGATCTCTGAATTCTATCATCTCATGGAATTTCCAGGTTGTATTTACATGTAAAAACGGAAATGGCGGCTTCTCCGGATAAAATGCCTTCATTGCAAGATGAAGCATTACCGAGCTGTCCTTTCCAATTGAGTACAACATAACCGGCTTCTCGCACTCTGCGGCCACTTCACGTATTATGTATATTGCCTCTGCTTCGAGTTCGTCAAGATGTGATAATTCACCCATATCTGTTACCATCCTTTTCTTTAATATTTATTGGATTCCTTCTTGTTGATAAGAATCTCTTCCTTGCTTCCGTCGCGCTTTTTGATATCCCAGGTCAGCGTATCCGGTGTGCTTTTTACTGTCATGAGACTTCCCATGCCTCCTATGTCTGCTCCAAGATAAAGAGCAATAGCGCCAAAATGACATTCCTTGATGCATGAGGCACAGCCCCAGCAGTCCTTAGGATATTTGATAAAGGCTTTTTGCTCTGAGTCCTGATATATCAGGCTTCCCGGGCATACACTTGTACACATGCCACAGCCCTTACACTTTGCTTTATCAATCATTATGCTCATAACGCGCCTCCCTTCCGACAAGCTCTCTGTAAATCATGTGAAGCTGCCCGTTTTCGTATCTGGAATTGACGTATTTCATCCAGTCATCACTCTTGTCGGGATAATCCAGATTCTCGGCAAAGCTGTGCCATCTGGTCTCCTTTCTCGCACCAAGATGTGCTATGACCGAAAGACATACCGTAAGCCTCTCCTTAAGCTCATATATGAACATAAGCTCATGCATATCCGATGCATATAAATCACCGGTCAGCTCTATCAGATGATTTATCTTTTCCTTTGCCAGCGCAAGCTGCTTGCCGTTGAACTGATAATGTGTGGAAATACCGCCTGCGTAGTTGTCCATGACCTTCTGCATGGCTTCCTCGATAGCCTCTGTTGTAAACATCAAAGACCTTTCAGTGAGGAAATGGTCGTACTCTGAAGCTTTTGCGTCAAGCGCCTTTTTCTCATCAAATGCCGATGTGTCAGGACTTCCATCGAAGGTATCTGCATCAAGCTTTGAAACCATATCTATCGCAGCGATTTCACCCTCTACCATGGCTCCTGTAACGTATTTCTGTGGACATCCTCCTGCCACATCTCCAGCAGCATAAAGTCCGTGGATTGTGGTCTCACGCTCGGTATTAACCCAGTAACCGCTCGCTGTGTGGCCACCTACGATATAAGGCTCCGTGCCCTCTATCTCCACATTCTGCTCACTTGGATTCTTACCTGCCTCCACCCACTTGAGTGTCTGGCTTGGTGCCATGTTGAGATATGCCTTTCTTAATGACTCATCCTGCTGTGGAGAGATGCCCTCTGTCCTTAAGTAGCAAGGACCTCTTCCCTCGAGATTTTCCATGACCGTTCCGTATACACGCTCTGATGTGGTAAGGCCGTATTTTGTCTCGTAAACCTCTCCAAGGGAATTGACCTGCTTAGCCCCGACTCCCTGTGCAATTGTTCCTGTCGGTGCTATTGTGTCCTTGCATCTGAGTGCGATAAATCTCATCTCAAAGGTGGTCATCTCAGCTCCGCTTCTTATGCCCATCGCATATCCGGCGCCTGTATTAAACGGCGGATACCACATCTTGTGCCTTGAAAAGCCCGGATTGTTTGGTCTGTATAAACCGGCCGCTCCGCCTGTAGCACAGAGCACCTTTTTAGCCCTGATTTCATAGGCTGTAGCATCCTCGATTGAAAATCCGTATGCACCCTTTATGGTGTTTTTCTCAACTATATAGTCCGTGATATTGATTCTGTTTATCACTGTACAGTCCGTAAGCTTTGATACGGCTTCTGCCAAAAGCGGCTTCATGTTCTCGCCGTTTATCTTGATATTTCGGTTTCCTCTTGCTACATACTCACCGTTTTCATCCTTTAGTATGACAAGTCCAAGCTTTTCCATCTTGTCCGTCACACGGTTTAAACCCTCTGACATAGTCATGAGTAAGTCTTCCCTTACTATGCCGTCAGCATCCTTTTTTGCGTAGTCTACATAGTCCTCAGGCTTTCTGCCCTTTACTATGTATGCATTTATCGCATTGACACCTGCTGCAAGGCATCCGCTACGCTTTATGTTTGCCTTCTCTGCAATTATAATCGAATAATCCGATTTCTCACGGATGGTGAGTGCTGCATAACATCCCGCCGTGCCGCCCCCAATTATGAGGATATCCGTGTGTAGGATTTTTTTGTTTTCTATCTTCATGTATCTCCCTCTGCTTCCTCTTTTAATCACAAGCTTTAGACCATTCTTGTATCTAAATATAGAATACATCCTGCTCCTGCATCTCGCTGTTTTCCATCAGGTATGTTTTCTCTTCATCAAATATATACAGCCTGTAAATCAGCACATGTACTTTCTCGCCGACTGCTATCAGGTCCTTTTCAAGTGAGCGCTCGCCGACCACCTCGATGCCGTTTATGCTGACTGTGATATCCATCCTGTTTCCTCTGAATACCACATCTGTAACGATGCCCTCCTCTGCCGCTGACTGATAGCGGTCTAAGTTGCCGCTCTTTGATATCTTGATAAACTCAGGTCTGATTACCGCCTTGTCGGCATTTTCTATAATGTCAAAGCCCTTAAGCCTGTCATAATTTTCAACGACTGTGGTGTGTCCTATAAACTGCGCCACAAAAGGTGTATCAGGTGATTTGTATATCTCAAGAGGTGTGCCCATCTGCTCTATCGTGCCGTGGTTTGTGATAATGATTTCATCTGCCACCTCAACCGCCTCATCCTGGTCATGTGTGACGAAAATGCTTGTGATTCCAAGCTTTTCAACAAGCTCCTTTAGCCAGGTACGAAGCTCACCGCGTACCTTTGCATCTATCGCTGCAAAAGGCTCATCCAGTAAAAGCACCTGTGGATTTGGTGCCAGCGCCCTTGCAAATGCCACTCTCTGACGCTGTCCTCCGGAAAGCTGATTTGGATATCTCTTTTCAAGTCCCGATAAGCCTGTCATCTCAAGAAGCTTGGTGACCCGCTCCTTTATGAGCTTTTTCGGCATCTTCTGAAGCTCCAGCCCAAACGCCACATTGTCGTATATTGTCATGTATCGAAACAGTGCGTAGTTCTGAAATACGAAGCCTATACCTCTCTTTGAGGCCGGAATATCATTCACTCGCTTTCCATCTATATATATGTCACCTGAATTCGGTGTTTCAAGTCCTGCTATCATACGAAGAAGTGTTGTCTTGCCACTGCCTGAAGGGCCAAGCAGTGCCACAAGCTTTCCCTTTTCCACTCCAAAGCTCACATTATCGGATGCCAGGAAGTCTCCGTATTTTTTGTATATATTTTTCATCTCAACGTACATATACGTTATCTCCTTCCTGCTTTTCCCATGCAGCAGATTTTATTAGTGTAAATCATATTTTCTAAGTATATCTCAGTGTAATTTCTTAAATTTGTGCTCAACTATATTTCTTGCAAAAAGAATGATTAATGCAATAATTAACAGTATCGACGATACAGCAAATGCCGATGTTATCGAGCTGTCTGTGCCCGACATATACAAGGCATCAATCTCAAGCGGCAGTGTAAATGTCTCGCCTCTTGTCTTCGAGAGCGCATTTACCGCGCCGAACTCGCCGAGTGCTCTCGCCGTACAAAGTATGATTCCATAAATCAGGCTCCACTTCATCTGCGGAAGTGTTATTTTCCGAAATATCGTAAAGCCGGATGCTCCCATCAGCGCTGCGGCTTCTTCCTCATCCTTTCCCTCTGCATTGAGCACCGGTATAATTTCCCTTGACACATACGGAAACGTGACAAATATCGTAGCAAGCACAACTCCCGGTATTGCAAAGGTGATTCTCACATTCGTGCCGAATATCTCATTGAACCATCTGATAACCGGATAAAACCACCCAAGCCGTCCGAAGGTCATAAGATACGCAAGTCCTACGATGACCGGAGAAATAGAAAACGGTATATCAATAAGTGTTGCAAGCACCTGCTTTCCTTTAAACGAAAACCTGGTCAACAGCCACGCTGTCCATATTCCAAAGAAGGTGTTGATAACTACCGCAAAAACTGTTGCTATCAAAGTCACCTTGAGTGCTGACAGCACGTAGCTTGTGGAGATAGCTTTCAGATAGAATTCAAGCCCTTCCTTTAAGGCACTTGCCATCACAGAAAAAAGCGGAACTACAAGCATGACAAATATGAAGAGCACCGTGACAGTGACGAGTATTATCTTTGTGATCTTTTTTCTTCTTTCAAGCTTTATCTGTTCGGTCATCGCATTGTGCTCCTTTCCTGTTTGTGTGCACCGCATTTGATTTATATGCAGCCTTCTACAACAAATTAGTGCGCTGTGACTGTCTGACCTGCACTATGTTTACAAATAACAGCAGTAAAAATGATATGACAAGCATCACAAGCGCTATTGCAGTCGCGCCGGCATAATCTATATAGCTAAGCTTCTGCATGATGACGTAGGATACAACCTGTGTCCTGTGTCTGGCACTGTTGCCTGATATATAGATTACACTTCCGTACTCTCCTATGCCTCTGGCAAAGGCAAGACCAAAGCCTGTTAAGAGTGCCGGGCGAAGCTCCGGAAGTATTACCTTAAAAAATGTCTTAGAGGGTGTGGCGCCAAGCATATAAGCGGCCTCCTCATATGTATTATCCATCTTTTCAAGCACCGGCTGTACGGCTCTTATTACGAAGGGAATGCCTACAAAAACAAGTACCACAACTATTCCTGTCTGTGTGTAAGCCACATCTATTCCAAGCTTGCCAAGGCCCTTACCAAAAAAGCCTGTGCCTGAGTACAGCTTTGAGAGCGTAATGCCCGCAACCGCTGTCGGCAGTGCAAACGGAAGCTCTATAAGTCCGTCAAGCAGCCATTTCCCGGGAAAATCGTACTTCACAAGCGTCCATGCCACGATGAGTCCAAATACCACATTTACGATTGCTGCGATAAATGATGAGGTGATGCTTGTGATAAAGGCATTCCTCACATTCTCCTTCATGATAAGTGCCACGAAATCACCCGGCGATATCTTTAGCGAATACACAAGCACTGATGCTAACGGAATGAGAACGATGACTGAAAGCATCGTGACCACTATTCCAAGCGAAAGATGGTAGCCCGGTATGACTCTGGTCTTTATGTTCTTTGATTTAGTTTTCTCTTTTGCTGTTTTATCAGTTGCCGTATATTTCATCGAACATTGCTCCATCATCGAAATATGTCTTGTAGGCTTCATTCCATCCGCCGTAATCCTCTATGCTCCAAAGCCTGATATTTAAATCAAACTTGTCGGAAAACCGGTTTAATATATCCTGATTGGTTGGTCTGTAGCCGCTTTCGCCAATCAGCTGCTGTGCCTCATCACTGTAGAGATACTGTAGGTATTCTTTGCTTACCTCTTGTGTTCCGTTGCTCTTTGCATTGTCATCCACAATAGCAACAGAGGGCTGTGCTAAGATGCTGACGGACGGATTCACTATCTCATACTTACCCGGATATGAATCCATGGTCGTAAGTACCTCGTTTTCCCACGCTATGAGCACATCTCCCTGACCGTTTTCCACAAATGTGGTTGTTGAGCCTCTCGCACCCGAATCCATAATTGTGACATTTTCATACAGCTTCTTCATAAACGATTTCTGTTCCTTCAGGCTGTCATAATTTGTCTTCGCATAGCTTAGCGCTGCAAGAAAATTCCAGCAGGCTCCGCCACTGCTCTTTGGATCAGGCGTAATCACATCCACATTCTTTTTCACCAGGTCATCCCAGTCACTTATATGCTTTGGATTGCCCTTTCTTACAAGTAAAACGATTGTTGATGTGTATGGTGCCGAGCTGTCAGAAAACTCATCAATCCAGCCCTTATCAATTAAGCCTGTATTTTGTATCAGGTCAATGTCATGCTCAAGTGCCAGTGTAACAACATCTGCATTACAGCCCTCCACAACCGAGCGTGCCTGTGCTCCCGAGCCGCCATGTGACTGAATCACATTTATCTTTTTGCCGTGCTCGCTCTCATAGTAAGACTCGAATATTTTGTTGTATTTCTCGTAAAACTCTCGTGTCGGATCATACGACACATTGGTTATAGTGACTGTGCCGTCATCCTTCCTGCCTGAGCAGCCTGTCAGAAGAAGTGACACAATCATCACTGCAGGCAGCAGGGCTGCCGTATATTTTTGTATGTTTCTCATGTATGTTTCTCATTTTTCATGTTACAGTTTCCGGCAAAGCAAGCTTATGCCGTCAGTTTATATGCCATTAGTTTACTGTAAAAAGCGGTGTGGACAGGTATCTTTCTCCTGTATCCGGAAGCAGCACCACGATATTCTTTCCCTTGTTCTCAGGTCTTTTCGCAAGCTCTGTTGCCGCATATATTGCTGCTCCAGAGGATATGCCAACGAGAAGTCCGTCGCTCTTTGCAACCTCTCTTGCCTTGTCAAAAGCGGCTTCATTCTCCACCGGAATCACCTCATCCACTATATCCATGCGCATGACCTTTGGAATAAAGCCTGCACCGATTCCCTGTATCTTGTGAGGCCCCGGTCTTCCGCCTGAGAGTACCGGTGAGCTCTTTGGCTCAACAGCTACTATCCTTACATCAGGATTATGGTCTCTCAATCCAAGCCCGGTGCCTGTACAGGTGCCGCCTGTTCCGACAGATGATACAAAGATATCTACCTTTCCATCTGTATCCTCCCAGATTTCCTGAGCGGTTGTAGCTCTGTGGATATCCGGATTGGCCTGATTCTCAAACTGCTGTGGAATAAAGGCATTGCCATAATGCTCTTTAAGTCTCTGCGCCTCATCGATTGCCCCCTTCATGCCCTCACGCCCCGGTGTGAGCTTTATCTCTGCGCCAAGCGCTGTGACGATTTTTCTTCTCTCAACGCTCATGGTATCAGGCATGATAAGTATCAGGTGAAGTCCCTTTGAGGCTGCCACAAATGCAAGTCCGATTCCGGTATTGCCACTTGTCGGCTCTATGATTATTGTGTCCTGATTTATCTTTCCATCCTTTATGCCCTGTTCTATCATAGCTGCCGCCACCCTGTCCTTTACACTTCCGAGTGGATTGAAATACTCTAACTTTGCTATGATTTTTGCTTCAAGCCCAAGGGCTTTTTCATAATTGGTCAGCTCCAGAAGCGGAGTGTGACCTATCAGCTCAGTGAGCTGCTTTGCAATTTTTGCCATTGATATTACCTCTTTTTTGTTAATGTTTGTTTTGAGTATGTTATGAGTTTGTGCTTAGTTTGTATGGCCGGGATTTCCTACCATTCAAATATGATTTCTAAGTTATTGATATGTTACCACTAATTGATATTTTTGTAAATGTAATTAGGGTTATTAATATTTGTTAGCGGGTTATAAATTTTATTGATAGCAGATAGAATTTACTATAAAAAAAGAGTTCTATCATTCGCAGACACAAGGTCTGTGAAAAACAGAACTCTTTTGAGTTGTGCTTTAGCTACTCCTCCTGTTCATTTGCTTTATCGGTTCTCGTGATATACTTGATTCCGACAAAGGTTCCAATCAGGATAAGCACTCCTATTATAAACGGTACTACCGGATTTCTGACAAAACCTGCTATGATGTAGGTCAGGCATGATATGCCTGCCACAAGCACAGCGTACGGAAGCTGTGTGGATACATGATTCATGTGGTTGCACTGAGCTCCTGCCGATGCCATGATGGTGGTATCGGATATCGGTGAGCAGTGGTCTCCGCATACTGCACCTGCCATGCACGCTGAGATTGAGATAATCATCATCGTATGGTTTGTGCCCGAGAAGATATTTACTACTATCGGTATGAGTATACCGAAGGTGCCCCATGAGGTTCCTGTTGCAAAGGCAAGGAAGGCTCCCACCAGGAATATGATTGCCGGGAACAGTCCAAGCAGAGGTCCCGATACTCCTCCAACTAAGCCTGCGACAAATTCCTTGGCGCCAAGGCTCTCTGTCATGGTCTTTAGTGTCCATGCAAAGGTCAGTATAAGTATTGCAGGTACCATTGCCTTAAAGCCCTCAGGGATTGAATTACAGCAATCCGTAAAGCTTAGTACCCTTCTGATTGAGTAAAAGCATATGGTGATTATCAACGCAAAAAAGCTTCCAAGCATAAGACCGATTGAAGCATCGCTGCCTGCAAACGCATCAACGAAGCCTGTTCCGTCAAAAAAGCCTCCTGTGTATATCATTCCGATGATGCAGCTTATTATGAGCACAAGAATAGGAAATACAAGGTCTATAACCTTCCCCTTGCCCTTTATAACATCCTGCTTTACCTCTGCATAAGGCCTGTCTCCTGTGGTAAACAAATCACCCTTTTGGGCATTGGCTTCATGCTTTGCCATCGGACCGAAATCCACCTGCAAAACAACAAGTGTCACCATAGCGATAATGGTAAAGAGTGCATAGTAATTGTATGGAATGGCCTTTATGAAAATAGAAAAGCCATCCTCTCCCTTTACAAAGCCGGTAACCGCGGCTGCCCACGATGATATAGGTGCAATGATGCATACAGGCGCTGCTGTGGCATCTATCAGATATGCAAGCTTTGCTCTTGAAACCTGATGCTTGTCGGTGACAGGGCGCATCACACTTCCTACTGTCAGACAGTTGAAGTAATCATCTATAAATATGAGCACTCCAAGCATTATAGCTGAAAGCTGGGCACCAATCCTTGTCTTTATGTGCTCACTCGCCCACTCTCCAAAGGCCGCCGAGCCGCCTGCCTTGTTCATCATGCTCACCATGACACCGAGCACGACTAAGAATATCAGTATTCCCACATTGTACGAATCCGATAGCACTCCAACAAGTCCGTCCTCGAATATGTGAAGCACTGATCTCTCAGCCGAAAAACCGGGCTGAAATGCATTTCCATAAAACAATCCTCCAATCACTATTCCGACGAATAATGAGCTGTAGACCTCTTTTGTGATAAGTGCCAGAACTATAGCCACAACCGGTGGAACAAGCGCCCAGACTGTGGCATACATAGAAGGCACGTATTCTGCTGCCAGAATCATTTTTTTCCTCCTCTTTCCCTTTATGCTCTATCTGTCAACCGCACCGACAAGCTCCGAAATATCCTTTACTCCATACCTGTCCATATACTCTGCGATTCCATCCACTATCTGCTCTGTGGTCTTTGGATTCACAAAGTTTGCTGTGCCGACTGAAACAGCCGTAGCTCCGGCAAGTATCATCTCGATGGCATCAGAAGCATTTGTGATACCGCCCATTCCGATAATCGGGATATTGACTGCATGTGCTGTCTCGTAAACCATGCGCACTGCAACCGGATGCACAGCCGGACCGCTCATGCCGCCTGTCTTGTTTGCTAACACAAAGCTTCTTCTGTTTATATCAATCTTCATGCCTGTAATGGTATTGATGAGCGAAACCGCATCAGCTCCACCGGCCTCTGCCGCCCTTGCTATCTCTGCAATACTTGTGACATTTGGAGAAAGCTTCATGATAACAGGCTGCTTTGCATATTTTTTAATCTCGCTTGTGATTGTCTCAACACCCTTTGGATCTGTTCCGAAGGCAATTCCGCCCTCCTTAACATTAGGGCATGAGATATTTATTTCCATCATATCAATAGGCTCATCTGCCAGACGCTTTACCACATCAAGATACTCGTCAAGCGAATGACCGCAGACATTTACCACAATCCTTGTATCAAACTGCTTTAAAAAAGGAATATCCCTCTTGCAGAAAAGCTCGATGCCGGGATTTTGAAGTCCGACTGCATTGAGCATGCCGCCGTACACCTCTGCTACTCTCGGTGTAGGATTTCCCTCCCACGGCTTATTCGCAACACCCTTTGTAGTGACTGCACCAAGTCTGTTTAAATCAACAAACTCGCTGTACTCTGCACCGGAGCCGAATGTGCCGGATGCAACTGTAACAGGATTTTTCCACTCAACACCAGCCACATTTACTGACATATTACTCATTACAGCTCCACCTCCTTCGCATCAAACACAGGTCCCTCTTTGCATATACGCTTGTTGTTCACATTGCTGTGAGCATCCTTGTCCTTTGTCTTGCATACGCAGGCAAGACATGCACCGATTCCACATGCCATGCGCTCCTCCATTGATACAAAGCAGTCCATATCATGCTCTGCAGCGTAAGCCTTGAGTGCACGCAGCATAGGCATCGGTCCACATGCATAAATTACGTCTGCCTCAAGAGCATTCTCCTTTATCGCATCGATGACATTGCCCTTTGTGCCGACACTGCCGTCCTCTGTGGCGACAAAGGAAGCTGCCTGCTCCTTAAACTCATCAAGCAGGAAGGTATTCTCATCGCGATAGCCCATGACGATGTTCATATCGCATACTGCTGTTTTACTTTCTGCACCTTCCATTGCTGTCTGTCCCTGATTGCTTTCTTCACCCGATGTCTGCACAATACCTGTATTTATATCCTTGGCAAGCTGCAGCATAGGCGGCACTCCTATTCCTCCGCCGATAAGAAATGCCTTCTTTCCCTGCTGTACTGTAAAGCCGTTTCCAAGAGGTCCTAAAATCCTTACCTTATCGCCCCTGACAAGCTTTGAAAACTCCTCTGTTCCGGTTCCTTCACCTGTTACACGGTACACGAGGCGGATGGTGTCATCAGCTCTGTTTATGCCACAAAGGCTTATCGGACGCGGAAGCAGCTTACTCTTGTCGTTTGAGTAAACCGATACAAACTGTCCTGCCCTTGCTGCCTTTGCAATTTTGTCTGTCTTAAGTGTGAGGTCATAGATGCCATTGCCGAGTGAGCTCTGGTCAACTACAACTGCAATCTCCTCAAATTTCTCTGCCATTTTATCTCCCTGGTTTCGTTTGTTAATATATTTAAGCTTTCTGAATGACTTATTAACGATTTGCAAGTGCTCCTGAGATATCCTCAATCATATCCTCAACTGCCTTGCGTGATGCATCTGCAAAATTCTCAGCTGTGATGCCCATATCCTTGTACTTATCCTGCTTGTATGCGCAGATGATTCCACGTGATGAATTGACAATTGCACCAAGTCCGTCCTCATTGAAGAAATGAACAAGGTCTGCTCCCTTGCCTCCCTGTGCGCCGTAGCCCGGTACGAGGATGAAGCTCTTTGGCATTACCTTACGAAGAATCTTACCCTGCTCAGGGTATGTTGCACCGACAACCGCACCTACATAGCTGTATGAATCACCCATGCAGTCAGCTCCCCACTCTGCAACCTTCTCACCTACCCACTCATATAATGGGCGTCCGTCAATCATACGGTCCTGGAACTCTCCACTTGATGGATTAGATGTCTTTACAAGAATGAAGATACCCTTCTTCTCCTCCTTGCATACATCTACGAATGGCTTGATACCATCTGTTCCGAGGTATGGATTGACAGTGGCAAAATCCTCATCAAAGGCAGAATAGCTCTTGCTGCCGATCTGTACCCTTCCAAGATGTCCTGTGGCATATGCAGCCGATGTTGAGCCGATATCTCCACGCTTTACATCTCCGATAACCACGAGATCCTTCTCATGACAGTAATCCACTGTCTTCTGGAATGCCTTAAGGCCCTCCACTCCAAACTGCTCATACATGGCAATCTGTGGCTTTACTGCAGGAATCAGGTCATATGTGGCATCCACAATAGCCTTGTTGTACTGCCAGATAGCCTCCGCTGCACCGGCCGGTGTCTCCCCCAGCTCATCAAATGCCTTCTTTGTGATGTGCTCAGGCACATATGAAAGCATCGGGTCGAGACCTACTACGATAGGTGCATTTGTTTTCTTGATTTTGTCTACTAATTTGTTGATCATTCTTTCGTCCTCTTTATGCGTATTTTATTATACAGACAGATATTATGATTATTAAATATCTGCATACAGTTATAAATATTTTATAGCATAAACTAAATTCTTGCAACCAAAAATATAATAGCAGGGAGTATAGCATTAATTGTTGCTATACTCCCTGCTGATTTCATCTTTACACTCCCACAACCTCATCAATCATCTTAAGCTCTTCCTCAGAAAAGCCTGTGCCCTCCATAACCTTTAGGTTTTCAAGAATCTGCTGTGGCTTTGAGGCACCGACAAGTACGCTTGTCACATCATCATCCTTTACCACCCACTTGAGAGCCATCTGCGCAAGTGTCTCACCACGTTTTGCGGCCATATCATTTAACTTCTTAATCTGCCCGATGTGTGGAGTGAGCTTTTCCTGATTCAAAAAGCGGCCGTCTGTCTTTATACGGCTGTCCTCCGGAATGCCGTTCAGGTAACGGTCTGTGAGCATGCCCTGTGCGAGCGGGCTGAATGAGATGATGCCCTTTTGGCACTCTCTTGCAGCCTGCTTCAAGCCGTTTTGCTCTATTGTACGGTTGAAGATATTGTATGAATTCTGGTTGATGATAAACGGACATTTCAAATCAGTAAGAATCTCGCAGGCTTTCTTCATGGTTTCGCCATCATAATTTGACAGTCCGACATAGAGTGCTTTTCCGCTTCTTACTATCTGGTCGAGTGCTCCCATTGTCTCCTCAAGCGGTGTCTCAGGGTCCATTCTGTGATGATAGAAGATATCCACGTAGTCGAGTCCCATTCTCTTAAGACTCTGATCAAGGCTTGCAATCAGATACTTGCGGCTGCCCCAGTTGCCGTATGGACCCTTCCACATATCATAGCCTGCCTTTGAGCTGATGATGAGCTCATCGCGGTATGCTGACAGATGCTCCTTCAGGATAAGCCCAAAGTGCTTCTCTGCGCTGCCGTATTCAGGCCCATAGTTGTTTGCCAGGTCAAAGTGGGTGATGCCGTGGTCAAAGGCCGTGAAGCACATCTGCTTCATGTTGTCATACGATGAAAAATCACCGAAATTGTGCCATAAGCCAAGTGATACAACAGGAAGCTTCAGTCCGCTCCTGCCGCATCTGTTATATCTCATTGTGTCGTATCTCTTTTCGTCTGCTGTGTACATATTTACCTCCCGCATAAATACATGATATGAGGGTCAAAAGGTATTTTGACCCTCATTTATGATAAATAATTATACTACAGCAGACTTGATTTTTCTATTGTTTACTAACGAAACTTTTCTATATTCCTAATGCTGTGTAAATGTTCAGAAATCAAATAAAATCCTCCGTCAGCTTTCCGTGCTTCTCATAATTTGTCACACGCGCTATCTTGTTTTCATCATCCACAAACACTACCTTCGGATGATGCTCCTTTGCTTCCTCAGGTGTCATCTGTGCATAGCACATGAGTATCACATGGTCACCGACTGCAACCTGTCTGGCTGCTGCTCCGTTTAAGCATATCATGCCTGAGCCCGGCTCTCCTGCGATGGTGTAGGTCTCGAATCTGTTTCCGTTTTCCACATCGACAATCTGAACCATCTCATACTCTAAGATGCCCGCTGCCTCAAGCAGCTTTGTATCTACAGTGATGCTTCCCACGTAGTTTAAGTCAGCCTGCTTGACCACTGCTCTGTGTATTTTGCCTTTAAGCATTGTATAATTCATTTTTTATACCTCTTTTTCATATATCATTCTTGTCCTACTACGCGATAAAATTATCAATCAGCCTTGTCTTTCCGATATAGACAGCGATAGCCACGAGTGTTGTTCCCTTAATCTCGTCAACAGGTGTGATTGTGTCAAAATCAACCACATCCACATAATCAATTTTCGCAAGCGGCTCCTTGTTTATCTCTGCTGTAATTGCATCCTTTACCACTTTTGCGCTCTTCTCGCCTGCGTCTACGAGCTGCTTTCCGATTTTTAAGCTTCTGCTCAGTACAAGCGCTGCCTGTCTTTCATCTGCGCTCAGATATGTGTTTCTTGAGCTCTTTGCCAGTCCATCCTCCTCACGGATGATTGGGCAGCCGATGATTTCTGTGTCAACATTTAAATCCTTTACCATACGCTTTATGACCGCAAGCTGCTGTGCATCCTTCTGTCCAAAGTATGCGCGGTCAGGTGTCACAATGTGAAACAGCTTCAGTACAACTGTCTGCACACCTCTGAAATGAATCGGTCTTGTTTTTCCACAAAGCTCAGTGGTGAGGCCATTCATATCCACATATGAGCAGAAGCCGTCTGCATACATCTCATCAGCCTCCGGATGGAAAATAATGTCAACTCCCGCATCCTCACAAAGCTTTGCATCCCTGTTTAAATCACGTGGATAGCTGTCTAAATCCTCTGTAGGGCCAAACTGCATTGGATTTACAAAAATGCTCACTACAACCTTGTCATTCTCACGTCTTGCCGCATCGATTAAGCTCTTGTGTCCCTCGTGGAGGTAGCCCATTGTAGGTACAAAGCCTACACTTTTGCCTTCTCTCTTCCATTCCTTTACTGCTTCTCTAACCTGTTTGATTTGTCCGTATATTAACATTTTATGTCTCCTTATTCTTCTATGCTTCGTAACTATTCTTCGATATTAGTACAGTTTGTCAATTATTGTCTCATCCATCTTAAAGGTATGCTCCTCACCTGGGAAACTTCCCTCCTCAACAGCCTTTTTGTAGGCTGTGAATGCCTCATTCATCTCTTTTCCGACCTGTGCAAACTGCTTTACAAATTTCGGCTTCATGTTTGCATACATGGCAAGCATATCCTGATATACGAGCACCTGGCCGTCGCAGTCTGCTCCCGCTCCGATACCGATTGTAGGTATGCTTATGCTCTCTGTGATTTTTTTGGCAAGTGCCTTTGGCACGCACTCGAGCACCACTGCAAATGCTCCTGCTTCCTCGACTGCGCGTGCCTCGTCAAGGAGCTTCTGTGCTGCTTCTTCACCCTTGCCCTGCACCTTAAAGCCGCCAAATGCGTTTACTGACTGTGGTGTAAGCCCTAAATGTGCACATACCGGAATTGACGCATCCACAATAGCCTTTATCTGTGGACATACCTCCCTGCCGCCCTCGAGCTTGACAGCCTGTGCATGACCTTCCTTCACGAGTCGTCCTGCATTGACCACCGCATCATATACTGATGTCTGATATGACATAAAAGGCATATCTGTGATGAGCAGTGTATCCTTTATACCCCTTGAAACAGCTGCGCTGTGATGAATCATATCCTCCATAGTCACTGAAAGTGTATCCTCATAGCCAAGCACCACCATGCCGAGTGAGTCTCCCACTAAAATCGCATTGATTCCGGCCTCATCTATCAGCTTAGCAGTCGAATAATCATACGCCGTGAGCATCGTGAGCTTCTCGCCCTTTTCCTTTGCCTGTTTAAAAGTTACTACTGTATTTTTCATTGTCCAATCCCTCTGTCTTTCTGCAACAATCCGTTTTTTATAAATTCACGGTATTGTCAGCCTCTTAGCAATTCCATCATCTGAGTGTAATCCTTATCAGGATTCTTTTTTTCAGCAATTTTTGCCAGTTTTGTACCAAGCATTTTGTACAAACTGACATCATCGCTATCGTCATTTTGCATACATGCAATATGCTTTTTCACTGTTTCAATATCGTTTCTCTCGATTGGCCCGGTCAGCGCGCCGTCACAGCCTGCTTCGAGTACATTTTCGATATTGCGCATCACAAGCTGACCTGTGGCTCTTACCGCCTCATCCCTTGTAAAGCCACAGTCCTCCAAAAGAGTGTAGCCCATGTCAAGGACAGCAATCACCTGATTACTCAGAATACTCGCTGCTGCATGGTATTTTGCCTTTTTAGCGCCATCAATGCGGCATACCTCATTTCCAATAGAACTAAACAGCCCGGATATTGCTTCAACCGCAGCATCCTGCCCTTCCACTGTGAAAAATGCTTTATTTAATTGCTCATATGATGAAAATTTGTTACTGAACGGTAACATTGGATGAATTGAACAGCATGATACGCTCATGCTCTCCCTTCCGGAAAATGAATCGGATGATAATGCGCCACTGCAATGACATATAATCTGATTCCTTAGAGACAGCTCTTTTAATTGTTCCCAAACCGGTATAATAAATGAATCCGGTGTGGTGATAAATATAATCTGTGATTGATCCGCCAGTTGCTTTAGCGAATCAAAGCTCTCTGTCCTTGTAAACTCCGCAGCCTCCTTAGCTGCCACAGAATCCACGTCATAATAGCCTGCAAGCTCTATGTCCTTTGTCCTTAGGTATTTACCTATAGAACAGCCCACTCTGCCTGCGCCGATTATGCCTATTTTCATGCTACCACCTTCTTTCCAAGCCGGTCAGACCATTCCTATATCGCAGCCGATATAATCTCCGCCATGTGCCGTATGGCTGCGGTCGATTTATCCTGTGCGCGCCTGTCACTTTGCTGCCTGCTTCATATTCTGATGCAGCAATGCGCTTTGGCCTTATTGTGTCTGCCGGATATGCTCTGTCATAAGGTGACAACACATCCTCCATGATACAGTTTCCTTCGAATACCGTTCGAAGAAAACTATACCACATTGACTATTATTTAACAATCCCTATTTTATTTTGGCTCAGTCATCTTGATATACTCATACTGTGGCTTGAAATCCGCTCTGTCATAGAGCTCATAGTAACGCATAAAGATTCTCTCCATGACATTTGGAATCTGATTTTCCTGTGGTTCAAATAGTATGATAAGATACTGCATTGAGCTGTAGCGCGTACAGACATCCACCTTTCTGATCTTGCTGCGGATAGACTGCTCCATGCAGTCAAGTGCCTTCTCAATTTCCTCGATATCTGCAAGCTGCTCCGGCAGAGTGTTCATAGTCACCATGACCAGATAGCAGTTGTGCTTATGCCTATCTCCTACATTGTTCACGAACTCATAGATTCTTGCAAACTCTCTGTAGTTTAAATCCAGCGCACCTGTATAGCTGCCACTCTCCTTTAAAAGCTTTGCCACGTTTCGTAAATCCGCACTCAGATTTGTATTCTCCTTATTGTCAGCTAAGAGCTGCTCATAGAAGAAATATGAACCCTTACAGTTCTGCTTCACATAGTAAAGTGCCTTATCTGCCTTTGTGTAGTCACTTTCAAACATGGCTCCCTTTGTCGTCATGCACAGTCCTGCTGAAAGAGCAGCCTCCTTTATCTCACAGTCTGCTTCCCTGGCGCTCTCGAAGCCCTCAAATATACGCTTTATAACACTCTCCACGCTTGCCCTGTCAGAATATGGCATAAAGATGAGAAACTCATCACCTCCAAGTCTGCAGGCTGCAAAGGTCTCATTCTCAGTCTCTTTAGCAAGGAGATTACCTATAAGCTTAAGTGCCCTGTCACCCGCCTTGTGACCATGCACATCATTTACTTTTTTGAGATTATCCATATCTATGAAGGCAAGGCAGCCATCATTATCCTGCATCAGGGCTGCTATTACCTGCTGTCCACGACTTCGCATGTAAAGTCCTGTCAGATAATCAACACTATCGGCTTTTTCCTGACTGCTCATGGTCTTCATGACCTCAGATATGAATTTGTCTGCCACTGACTCGATAGCCTCATTATCACGGTAGCCCTGAGCCGCCGGATTATCCTCATCAATCACAACCATGCCATTGTCAAGCATATCAACAAACATACGCGCAATCTGCGGATCAAACTGCGTGCTGCAATTATCCAGAAGCTCCCTTCGGATTTCTTCATCTGGCAGAGCATTCCTGTAGATCCTGCGCGACCTCATGGCATCATAGCTGTCTGCCACACACACTATACGGGCAGAAAGCGGTATCTCCTCTCCCACCAGTCCGTCAGGATAGCCATTTCCATCGTAGCGCTCATGATGACTCCTTGCAATATCCACCAGATGGTCTAACAGGGTAATGTCCTTTAAGATATCTGCTCCCATCACAGTATGGCTCTTTATGGCCGCAAACTCTTCATCAGTCAGCCTGGTTGGCTTATTTAATATAGTATCAGGCACGCCAATCTTTCCGATATCATGCAGATATGCAGCATTTCTGAGATTCTCTACCTCATGCTCACTCCAGCCTAGCTGCTTTGCTATGAGAGCAGAGTACTCTGCGACTCTGTATGAGTGTCCTCTCATATAATCGTCCTTTGCCTCAATTGTAGCAGCAAGTGTCTTCATCATCTGAAGGGAAACTCTCTCTGTCTGATTTCTAAGCCTGTCACTCTCTTCCTTCTGGCGCTTGTATTCTATCTCGCTGATTCTTTTTATTGTGACTATGATATTGACAAACAAAATCACAATAAGGCCTATTCCGATAAAGAAACCTGACATGGTGACAACAAAGTACACAGATGCAGCCTCTATAAGCACCAGAACAAGTGCCACAATCATGGCAATCATCTCAGGTCTGTAGCCCAAAGCCCTGTGTTTAATTATATCAATGATAAATGTTGTGATGACGACCACGCAGCAGACAGCAAGCATTCCCTGTCCCGCCGGCAGAGTCTCTATATAATCGCACACACCAAAAAGCTGCAGTGATGTGCAGACAATGAAATTCACAGCCGCAAGCGCCTCTATGCATGTATACACTCTTGTATAACGCCCGCCCTGTATGCTGTCAATATAAATCGAAACAGCAATAGGACTCAGCAGAATAACCACAAAGCACATAGCCGCCAAAACAGATGCATTGGGCACAAGCATCTGACGCAGCTTTGATTCACCTAACATCCATATTGCCCCAAAAAGCATATCTGCCATCACATTCCCTGCCACGCTGTGTCAGATATCCGGTCATAAAAAGTGTGCTCCATAGATTGTCCATTGATGAATACAGCTCATCATATGTCACCATTTCATCAATTCTTTTTATCACTGTCTTTCCGTTTACCAGCCATTCCAGTAGTTTACTACATCCCATGGACAGTATACATCTGCTTTTCCGAAGCGGTATCCGTCATACCATTCTTTGATCTCTTCATATTTATCTTCCATTTCATAGTATCGAAGCATTGTTTGAGTTTCTTTATCTGTAAAGCCAAAGGTTTCATCAAAGTCAGCATTTGTGATTGAATATACCTTGAAGTTATTTAATCCTGTAAAGATACTCTCTTTTGCGATGCGCGGGCAGCCCGTCAATACAGCAAATGCAAGACTGCTGTTTGTCTTAAGGACATTGCGAAACATATTGCGGATTAGGAGAACCATTTTATCGTAATAGCCATTTTCATGTGCTTTTGCCAGCGGTACATCATATTCATCTATGAGAACAACTACCTGTTTGTCATAATTTATCTCGAGCAGCTCTGTGAGTACCTGAAGGCTGTTTGTGATTGCATCCTCTGACATTTCTCTTTCCAGAAGCTCAACGAGTAATGCCTTATCCACATCAGTTAATTTATCACTCTCAAGAAGAAACTGAAACCTCCTGGCTTCGCGATTTATAATTCTCGCAAGCTGTGCACATGCCTTCTCGTATGAATCAGCATCTACACCCTTTAGGCTTATTGACACTACAGGATATTTTCCCATATATTTCCTGCACAGCTCCTTATTTCCTGATATATATAATCCATCGAAAAGTGCCGGATTTGTTCCTATGCTAAAAAAGTTCTGCAGCATGCTTATATTCAATGATTTTCCAAAACGGCGTGGACGTGTAAACAGAGTGACTTCACTTCCGTTTTCGAGCACCTGCTCTATAAGTGATGTCTTATCCACATAGTAATAATTATCTGTACGTATTACAATTTGTTATGCTGCTTTTCTGCCCTAATTATCCGATAAAGTCACATCTTTTCCAGCCTATTTGTACTATTCCCTTTACAACTCACAAACTATACTGTTCACATGATATTTTTCAGCAGCTCTCGGATTTTTCTTTGCGAACTGGCGGTTGATTCTCTTTTTGACTATCTCGCAGTCCTCACGCTTTAATCCGATGAGCATGATAAGAAACTGCACCTTTCCATACGAGGTATATATGTCACTGTAGCGGATTGATTCACCAACGCACTTCTTGAGCTGCCTTGAATACTTGTTTATCTTTGTCTCGCTCTGTACCTGTCTGTCTTCCTCGTCCTCGAGAGTACAGAGCATGAGATACACAGGTACCCTTGTGCGCTTCATAATACGGATGGACGCCTGGTATATTCCCCTGAATACCGGATAGCTGCAGAAATATCCGCCTCTTTCTGTTTCCTCCTGCTCGTTCATGCCCTCCTGGATGTTTTCCAGTATCTCATGTGCATGATTCATCTGATTGCTGTATTTCTCAAGTATTTCCAAGAGTTTTGATGATGGATAAATACCGCACTCCCTGAGATAATAGTCCACGACATCCGTGTATAGTGCTTCCGCCTCCTCATAGCGTCTGGTCTCTACCATCGCCTCCATGATGAGCTCCTCCCACTCATTGAACGGGTCGACCTTTGCCGCATATACTCCGAGCTTCTCCAGCCCCTTGAATTGTTTTCTCTTTCGCAGTATGTACGCAGCTTCATTTATGATTTTCTCAAACATAGTGTGATAGCGTCTGGCCTCCTGTGCTATCCACGTCTCGCCCGTATATGCCGCCAGAAATTCACCCTTGTACAGATATAGTACTTTTACGTACAGCTCAAGCAGTCTGTCTTCTATTTCCTTTGTCTGCTCATCGCACACTGTCTCTGCACTCTCTGGCTCCTGTGGCATCTGTTTTTCCAGTGCGCAGGCTTCGTTATAGAGATTTTCAAACTCTGCTGCATCCTCTTCTATCTCTATATCCGGTGTCCAGTAATATATGCCTCCCTCCAAATATATGAGGTTCTTTCCCGGCAGTCCGAGCTGTGCGAGCTTTTGCTTTGTCTTGTATACAATAACTCTTAGCGCTGTGTGAGGTGCATCTATATCACGCTCACCGATTACTATTTCCTCGAGCTTATCCTTTGCTATTCCGCAGTCAGAATAGTGTATCAAAGCCTGCATCATGCGGTTGAACTGGCTTTCCTTATGCATTTTTTCCGCCACAAATGGTGCTCCGTTATAGTCCATTCTGAAATTGCCAAACATCTGTACCTTGATTTTATGCGTCATAGGCGCCTCTCTTCCCGAGTTTTATAAACATGCTTATTTACGGATTTATATATGGTATGCATTGATGATACCTTTTGACCCTTATTTCATATTATACAACAATTCCACTCCTACTGATAACAACGACAATTTACATAAACAGTGTCAAAACTCGTACTTGACAATTTTCGTAATATATGCTACCAATGCTCCCTGAATATAAAAAAGATCCTGCAAGAAAATCTCACAGGATCCGGCTTTTCAGATATATTAAATTAGAAAATAGCATTTACAATTGTTGAACCAATGGCTGTTGCAAGGAATGCCAGTCCACACACGAGTGGAAGCTTATTGTCATCCTCTTCTATTGCCCTTACTCCAAAGAATATGCTTACATATCCTACTACACCCGCAAATGTATGCAGCCAGCTGCTCACATTGCCAAAGAACTGGAATGGGATTATGTCGATGATTGCTGCCACAAGGATAATCGGAAGGTATACTGCATCATACAGACACGCTGCTGAAAGTGTCTGTGCAAATGTCACCTTTTTATCCTTCTGCACTGCGTTTAATACAACCAGAATGACTGCTGCCAGGATGAGTACTCTCACCGCCTCTCCTACGATTCCTGAGAAGATTCCCTCAAAGAAGCTCGCCGGGTAAAATGAGAATCCAAAACCGCCTATGCTGCCAATTACGCTTGATAACAGATATACTACAGACAGCACTACCTCTACTATGGCAAATAAGCCAATAAATATAAAGCCTGATGCCATATTTGCATTCTTTACAAAGTCTGCTGCAGCCTGTGCCGGCTTCTTAACAAGACCCTTGTAGAATGTGATGATAGATGCCACATTCTTGTCATTCTGCAGCTGCTGTCCTGCTGCACTCACCTGCTGTGTGAAGTTATCAAACGCCTGCGACTGTGCGCTGCCCTGTGACTGTCCATTGAACTGTCCCTGTGGCTGCCCATTGAACTGTCCCTGTGCGCTACCCTGCGGCTGTCCGTTAAACTGTGCCTGCTGTGCTGCATTATCTGCCTGTGCATTGTTGTCCTGTGTCTGATTTGGTGTCTGTGGCTGTGCCTGCTGACGACATGTGCATACCTCATCATCAGCTAACTGCCTGCCACAATTTGTACAGTATTTCATAACTGAAACCTCCTTAAAATAATTAATACACTTCTGATAACTATATTAGCATTTCGGATATTTAATAGCAATATTTATTTGATATTTATTCCATATTATATTATGATTATTTATAATCATTCACATTCTACAGAGGAATAAACATGCCACAAACACTTAATATAGCTGTATGCGAGGACGAAGCTGCAGAGACCGTGCTGCTTTGTGATATTCTCAACCACAGCGATATCCAAAATACATACACTGTCTTTACAGATGCAGATTCTTTTCTTGCCTCATATGAGTACGGAAAGTATGACCTGCTGCTCATGGATATATACATGAAAGATTCCATGACCGGCATAGAGGCAGTCTCCATAATCCGAGAGACAGATGCCGATATCCCGGTTGCTTTCATCACGACAAGCACAGAGCATGCCTTGGAAAGCTACAGGCTGTCTGCCATCGGCTATATCGAAAAGCCGTTTTCTGCAGCTGAGCTAAGTAACATTCTTCACCTTGCCATGCTGAAGAAATCCGATGCCCCATCTCTTTATGTGAAGAGAAACAAGAGTATGGAGAGACTTGCCCTTTCTGATATCATGTACATAGAGCAGAGAGCCAGGCAGATTTTCATACATTTAAAAGAAAATGAGGAAATCAGCTGTTATGAGAAGCTTTCAGAGCTTTCAGATCAGCTGCCCGCTGAGCTGTTTTTTCTGCCGCACAAAAGCTACGCGGTAAACCTGTCGTATGTCACACGCATTGATACTTCACTCAAATGCTTCGTGATGGCCGATGACACAAATATCCCTATCAAGAGGGAGCTCTCCGGCAAAGCCAAAAAGGCTCTGGAGAGATACTACTTTGATCACACCAGAGGGCTTAAATAAGGCACTTTCCTATTGATTTGATATGAGCTAGACTGTCAAAAGTAATACACTGCAAGGAGCCCGGATTATGAAAAATAAAAGCACTATAAGAAATATTCCCTATCTGACAATTATACTGCTTACACTGATTTGCATACTGCTTCTTTCCTCAAAAAACATGATTATGAGCCAGGCGAGCTATCCTGAAGCCACTATCGTAAGCTCTGCCTATGCTATGGTGGAGGGCTCGGATTCAGATAAAGAAGAAATCACATTTCCACATACCTTTAAGCACCTTTCGCCGCGCACACATGTCACCGTCACAACACATATCAACCTGAACAAGGATGATCCAATCTACATAAAAACTGTCTATTCCCCTGCGAAGGTCTATCTGGACGATGAACTCATATATGAGTTTGGCAGGACCGAAAACTATCCATCCTATATGAAGGATCCCGCAACCGAGGGGTACCTGATAGGCACTGACGGTCATTCAGGTGATACAGAGCTTCGCATAGAGTATCTGTCTCCAGTTACCAGAAGCTCTCTTACGGTATATTCTCCTATCTACGGAGCATACAAATCCTTATTTTTCACTCTGTTAAAGCTGAATAAATGGTCATTCTTTATAGCACTGCTTGAGCTTGCCGCAGGTGTTTTGTTTATATTTATCTCACTGATGCTTTTATACTACGATAAAGAGGTTTGCAAGATGATATTTCATTTTGGATTCTTCTCACTCATGTCCGGCATGTGGTCTATCGGCGAGTGCAACTACACAGGTGTCATAGTCAAAAACCCTACACTGCTATATCTGTGTGCTTTTATAGGGCTTTTCTCGCAGATGATTCCGTTACTGTATTTCTGCAGGCTTGCAGTTGGTTTTAAGAATGACAAGCCAATTATAGTTATCGCGAAGCTCCTCACCGTGCTTGACCTTGTCGCTTGTGTCTTACAGCTTAGCGGTACGGTGGCACTATCTCAGAGCATGTACGTGTTCCATGTCATTCTGCCTCTCATACTTTGCTTCCTGACTGCATACATCATCCTTGAGGCTGTTCGTAGCCAAAACAGCAGGGCAAAACGGCTGATGGTTCCGGTATTCATACTGGCTCTTGCTTCATGTGCCGAGATAATCAATTATCATTTAAAATTTGTGGCCTCATTGTCATTGCTGTACCAGATTGGAACTCTGCTTTTCATTATAATCATGGGAATTGTAATGGGGCTTAATATAAGCGATATGCTCAGTATAAAACGTGAGAATGAAAGGCTCATATTTGATATGAATCTCCTTGAGCATTCCCTATTGGAGCAGAAGAAATATAATTCGCTCATCACAACAAACGAACAGCTTTTTAAGAAGCAGCGCCACGATCTGCGTCACCAGCTGGTTGCAATAAAAGGCCTCGCAAACACTGAAAATAAACAGCTGAACGAATACCTGGATGCCCTGATCCACAGCATACCATCTGCGCCTGCAAGCTATTGTGAAAACAGGGTAGTTAATTCCATTCTGTCATACTATAGTGCCATATGCAGAGATGAAAATATCGCTCTTGAGACAAAGCTTATTGTTCCGGAAACCGATGATGCGGCCTTGGACAATGACCTGTGCCTGGTATTTGGAAATCTGATAGAAAATGCTATAGAAGCCTGCAGACGCATGGATACTTCTGATTCTTTGAACGAGAAATCATCGCACTTTATCCGACTGCATGCCCACGTACACTATAAGACACTTATTATTACTATGGACAACAGCTTTGACGGACATGTTTCCATCCAAAACGGAAAATACCGTTCTTCTAAGAGGGACGACTATGGTATAGGTCTGTCATCCATCCGCTCTGTTGCCGGCAAATATGATGGTGACGTTGCATTTGAAGCAGCTGATGGTATATTTCAGTCATCAGTATACCTTCAAATATATAAATGACACACTAAAATCATTAATTTATATTAATGCTTCATACCTAAATATCATTTTCAGAGTCCAACTAACTTATTGTATATAATGCGCATATATGCTATAA
>ENA-UERX01000307-UERX01000307.1-human-gut-metagenome-genome-assembly--contig:-NODE-307-length-36778-cov-41.388109_pt1 | contig 36778 bp, 28 predicted proteins | sample MGYA00242992_ERZ507993 | MGnify/ENA primary metagenome ERZ507993 (study PRJEB26167, sample SAMN06115487) | human gut metagenome | host: Homo sapiens | place: China:Chongqing | collected 2015-04-10... | reverse complement strand
GGGCAGCCTGCGGGCTGCCCGGCATTGCACTTTTGAGGGAGTGTTTTAAATGATTTTGCGCTGCGCTTTATGTCACAATTTGTACGCATTTCCAGCAAATGAGGGCGGATGTAAAAAATCTATACACCGGGCAAAGTTTGTTTGTTGTTCCGGTTCACTTTGCGGGGTATACTGTTGCCATAGAGAACAGCACGATGAAGGCTGTGAAAAGATATTTTTGAAGCAGGGAGGCTTTTTTATGTACTATTCCAGTGGCAATTATGAAGCTTTTGCACACCCCAAAAAGCCGGAGGGCGTGGATCATAAATCCGCTTATATCATCGGCTCCGGTCTGGCTGCGCTGACCGCTGCCTGCTATCTGGTGCGCGACGGTCAGATGAAGGGCGAGCACGTCCATGTGTTTGAAAAGAACGCACTGGCCGGCGGCGCCTGCGATGGCTACAAGTACGATATCGGCTATGTGATGCGCGGCGGCCGCGAGATGGACAACCACTTCGAAGTTATGTGGGATATGCTGCACTCCATCCCGTCTCTGGAGACCGAGGGTGCCAGCGTGCTGGACGAGTATTACTGGCTGAACAAGGAGGACCCCAACTTCTCCTTGTGCCGCGCCACCGTCAACCGCGGCGAGGATGCTCACACCGATGGCAAATTCGGCCTGTCCGATAAGGGTGCCATGGAGATCATGAAGCTGTTCTTTACCCCGGACGAGCAGCTGCAGGATAAAAAGATCACCGATTTCTTCGATGACGAGGTGCTCAACTCCAACTTCTGGATGTACTGGCGCACCATGTTCGCCTTCGAGAACTGGCACAGCGCTCTGGAGATGAAGCTGTACCTCAAGCGCTATATCCACCACATCGGCGGTCTGCCGGACTTTACCGCCCTGCGCTTTACCCGCTATAATCAGTACGAATCCATTATCCTGCCCATGGTGCGCTATCTGGAAAGCTTCGGCGTGCAGTTCCACTACAATACCAAGGTCACCGATGTGAAGTTCGACATCCAGAAGGGCCGCAAGCTGGCAAGCTCTGTTACCGTGGAGCACGAGGGCGAGACCACCAACATCGACCTGACCGAGAACGATCTGCTGTTCATCACCAACGGCGGCTGCGTGGAAAGCTGCACCGTGGGTGCACAGGATAAGGCTACCGGCTTCGACCCCACCATCCAGCCCGGCAACGGCTGGGATCTGTGGAAGAAGATCGCCGCACAGGACCCCTCCTTCGGTCACCCGGAAAAGTTCTGCTCCGAGCCGGAACTGAGCAACTGGGAGAGCGCCACCATCACCACGCTGGACGACAAAATCCCTCAGTATATCCGCAAGATCTGCAAGCGCGACCCCTTCAGCGGCCATACCGTCACCGGCGGCATCGTCACCGTCAAGGACTCCAGCTGGCTGCTCAGCTGGACGCTGAACCGTCAGCAGCAGTTCAAGGATCAGCCCAAGAACCAGCTGTGCGTTTGGGTGTACGGCCTGTTCAGCGATAAGCCCGGCGATTACGTCAAGAAGCCCATGCGCGAGTGCACCGGCCGCGAGATCTGCATGGAGTGGCTGTACCACATCGGCGTGCCCGAGGATCAGATCGCGGAGCTGGCAGAGCACAGCGCCAACACCGTGCCTGTGATGATGCCCTATATCGACGCCTTCTTCATGCCCCGTGCCATGGGCGACCGTCCCGATGTTGTGCCCGAGGGTGCTGTGAACTTTGCCTTCCTCGGTCAGTTTGCCGAGACCGCCCGCGATACCATCTTTACCACCGAGTACTCCATGCGCACCGGTATGGAGGCTGTGTACACCCTGCTGAACATCGACCGCGGCGTGCCCGAGGTCTGGGGCAGCACCTACGATGTGCGCGCTCTGATCGATGCCACCGTGAAGCTGCGCGACGGCAAGAAGATCACCGACATGGATCTGCCGCTGATCCCGCGTCTGGCTCTGAAGGAAGCTTTGAAGAAGATCGAGGGCACCGACCTTGAGAAGTTCCTCAAGGAGTATAACGCTATCTGATATTTCCCTCTCCTCCGATAGACCCGGCAACGGGTCAACACCCCCCCTTTTGAAAAAGACCTCTCCGCTGCTCTGCGACAGGGCACGGGGAGGTCTTTTTTGTGTAAAAATGGTACAATATGCGTCAAAATAAAGCGGAACGTGAAAATAATTTGTACCAAAAGAATGATTTTGGCTTGTCTGCGGCGGCGTTCTGTGCTATGCTAGAGCTATTGAAAGGGCAGGAGGGAAGAGCCTGCCCAAATGCGATACGCCAAAAATAAAAGGAGGTCGTTTTCCTGTGAAACAGCTTATTTCCCGTCGCAGCTTTTTAAAGGCTGCTGGTGTGACCGCTGCCGCTGCATCCATGGCCATCGGTGCGCCTGCCGCATCGGCCTGCTGGTTTGGTGACAAGTCTGACGTCACCATCCTGTACACCAACGATGTCCATACCTACATCGACAAGCAGAGCCCCAAGCTGACCTACGCTGCCATTGCCGACCTGAAGCAGAGCTATCAGAACGCCGGCAAGGATGTGCTGCTGGTGGATGCAGGCGACCATGTGCAGGGCACCGCCTACGGCTCCATGGACGAGGGTGCCTCCATCATCAAGCTGATGAACGCTGCCGGTTACGATGTCGCCACCCCCGGCAACCACGAGTTTGACTACGGCATGGACCGTGCCAAGGCCATCATGAAGGAAGCCGATTTCCCGTACCTGTCCTGTAACTGGGTAGACCTGCGCACTACGCTGCGTGTGCTGCCCTCCGTCAAGGTGTTCGTGCGCGGCGGCAGACGCATCGCCTTTGTGGGCGTGACCACCCCCGAGACCTTTACCAAGTCCACCCCGGCCTACTTTATGGATAAGGCACAGCGCAAGTACATCTACGATATTCAGGGCGGCGAGGACGGCAAAAAGCTCTACGATGCCGTGCAGAAGGCCATTGATAAGGCAAAGCTTCTGGCAGACGTGGTCATCGGTCTGGGTCATCTGGGCGTAGACCCCTCTTCCTCTCCGTGGACCAGTGAGGAAGTCATTGCCCACACCAGCGGCTTTGACGCCTTTATCGACGGCCACTCCCATACCGTAATGGAGAACAAGCAGGTGCAGGATGCTTCCGGCAAGGCTGTCACCCTGACCCAGACCGGCTCTTACTTTGCAAACGTTGGCGAGATGACCATCGCTGCGGACGGCACCATTACCACCAAGCTCATCCCCACCCACGAGGGCATGGACGCAGGCATCGCCGCCATGCAGACTGGCTGGGTGAACACCGTGGACGATATGCTGGGCGAGAAGATCGCTGTGGGCGACAGCGATTTCTACGTCTCTGACCCCGCCACCGGCAAGCGCCGCATCCGCTCTGCCGAAACAAACCTCGGCGACTTTGTGGCTGACGGCATCTACACCTACTTCAACGAGGTGGAAAAATTGCACTGTGATGTGGCCATCATGAACGGCGGCGGCATCCGCGCCGATGTGCCCGCAGGCGACTGGACCTTCAAGACCTGCAAGCAGGTCAGCCCCTTTGGCAACGTGGCCTGCCTGATGTCGGTCACCGGCAAGCAGATCCAGGACGCATTGGAGTTTGCAGCCCGCTTTGCAGGCGAGGACGGCAAGGAGAACGGCGGCTTCCTGCAGGTGGCCGGTGCTACCTACGAGATCCACACCGATATCCCCAACACTGTGCAGACCGACGAGAAGAACGTCTGGATCGGCAGCGCCACCGGCACCCCGCGCGTGCAGAACGTGAAGATCTACGATAAGGCCTCCGGCAGCTATCTGCCGCTGGACCCGGGTGCTACTTACGCACTGGCCGGCATGAACTACACCCTGCGCAATCTGGGCGATGGCTTTGCCATGTTTGACGGCGCAGAGCTGATCAAGGACTATGTGTCCGAGGATTATCTGGTCATGTCTACCTACGCTATGATTTTTGACGGCGCAGATGCTGCGGGTCTGCCGCACCTGTCCAGCGCCAACAGCCCGCTGGCCGCATACCCCGGCTACCTGCTCAACTACGAGCAGCCCTACGGCGCAGGCCGCATCACCATTCTGTAAATTTATATTTCCCGTGAAAAGGCGAACCCGGAAAGTCCTGCGGACTTTCCGGGTTCGCTCTATCTATGATAGTTTTTCCGCGCGGAATCATACAAACAGAAAAGCCACCTGAGCTTCCTCAGATGGCTTTAGTCTGGTTGGGGATGAGAGAATCGAACTCCCACAAGTAGAGTCAGAGTCTACCGCACTACCACTATGCAAATCCCCACTATTCGGTTTCGCCCTCAGCACCGAAGCGCTGCTGACGAGGAATATTATACAGCCTCCGCCTCCATTTGTCAACCACTTTTTTGATTTTTCCGTCCATGTTTTTTCTGCTTTCTCCACCACCGCGTTTTCACGCCTTTTTTCGTCCCCGGCTCTTGACACCCGCTCCCTTTGGGAATACTCTTATAGTATCATTCACCTGCCCCCTCTGAGGGAGAACGGAAGAAACGAGGGTTGTTCGATATGAAAAAACGTGTTGGTATCCTGACCTCCGGCGGCGACTGTCCCGGCCTGAACGCCACCATCCGCGGCGTGGCCAAAGCCCTGTATGCACGGTTCGGCGAGAATGTCGAGATCGTGGGCATCCTGAACGGCTACCACGGCCTCATCACCGGCGAATACAAGGAGATGTGCGAGGACGATTTCCGCGGCATCCTGACGCTGGGCGGCACCATCCTCGGCACCAAGCGCACCCCCTTCAAACTGATGCGCGTGGTGGAAGAGGACAAGATCGACAAGGTCGCGGCCATGAAAAAGACCTACAAGGACGCCAAGCTCGACTGCCTGCTCTGCCTCGGCGGCAACGGCACCCACAAGACGGCCAACCTCCTCTCCCAGGAGGGCCTGAACGTCATCGGCCTGCCCAAGACCATCGACAACGACATCTACGGCACCGACGTCACCTTCGGCTTCCACACCGCCGTGGACATCGCCACTGAGGTCATCGACCGCATCCACACCACCGCCGGCAGCCACAGCCGCGTCATGTGCATCGAGATCATGGGCAACAAGGCCGGCTGGCTGACCCTCTACTCCGGCATCGCCGGCGGAGCTGACATCATCCTGCTGCCCGAGCAGCCCTACGACATCGACCGTGTCTGCGCCGCTGTGGAGCGCCGCGCCCGCAAAGGCTCCAACTTCTCCATCATCGCCGTGGCCGAGGGTGCCATCAACACCGAAGAGGCCAAGATGAAGCGGAAAGAGTGGATGGCAAAGCGCGCCGAAGCCGGTTACGGCGTCACCGCCACCAACCGCATCGCCGCCGCCGTCCAGAAAAAGACCGGCATGGAGACCCGCGTCTGCATCCCGGGCCATATGCAGCGCGGCGGCAGCCCCAGCGCTTACGACCGTGTGCTGGCCACCGAGTTCGGCAGCTACGCCGCCAAGCTGGTGGAAGTGGAGCGCTACGGCGTCACCGTCGCCATGGTCAACAACCGCGTCGTCGCCAACCGCCTCGAGGACATCGCCGGTAAGACCCGCAACATCCCCGAGGGCTGTGAGCTGCTCACCGTCGCCCGCCGGATGGGCGTGAGCCTCGGCTGAGACCCTGAAAATAAAAACACCTCGCTGTATCATGCAGCGAGATGTTTTTGTTTTTATGCTTCAGAACGAGCCGCCCGACGAGCCTCCGAAGCCGTCGGAATCGACGGACGAACCGCCGGAGGAGTGAGACTCCTTCTGGGGCGGGTCATAGGTGCGCTCCCGGGTAGTGTGGGTGTAGCGGTCACGCTTGACCCGCAGGGTGAAGCCGGGCATATACTCGTCGGCCTCTGTCTTCTGCCGGGCCGTCTTCATCCGGTGGTAGAGGATGAGGCAGATGAACGCCGAAATGCCGAGAGGGAAGATCATGGCAATGAGCAGGTCTTCCAGGCCGATGTCGTTATCCACATCGATGGGCTCGCCATAGTCGGTATAGTAGTCCAGTGCATCGTCGCACATATCGATGTAGGTATAGGCGGCATCCGCCCATTCCTCATCGGAGAGCTCCGGGACGATCTCGTCCTCCTGCTGCTCGATGCGGTAGTCGGTGAAAGCCGTGACGCCCTCGCCGTAGGTGATGGTGACGTACTTGCGGGAGCCGACTGCCAGCAGGAAGAGGATGCCGCTCTGTTCGTCGCCATAGCCGAGGCCGTTGGCGATGTAATAATTTTTCGCGTAGTCGCGCTGGTCGGCATCGCCGATGTCGTCCACCACGAGGAAGTAGACATCCACGTCGTGGCCGTCGGAGGCGCTTTCGGCCTGCTCCTCAAGGTCGGCCAGCGTGTCGGCGTCAAATACGCCGCACTCATCCCGCACCAGCGGGGCCGCTGCCCCGGCCGGCAGGGTCAGGGCCATGCAGAGCAGGGCCGCAACCAGAAGGGCAAACAGTTTTTTGCAGTATTTCATATTCCCGTCTCCCCCTCTCACAGCAGCATGATGAGAGCCATCAGTATCATCAGCGGGATGCTGATGCCGGCAAACCATGCAGCTACTCTGCCCTTATCCACGGGCAGATCGCCGATGAGCTTGCCGGTCTGGCCGTTCATCGCAAAGAGGAAGTCCTGCTCCTTCCAGCGGGTGTGGAGCATCCAGACCGGCAGCAGGGCGTAGTGGGGTTCCAGCGTCCGCGGGTCGATCTGCTCCGAGAGAGTCTGGACGCCGGTGTAGCCGCCCAGCGTATCGTGGAGGGCCGCAGCGGTACTGTTCTTCATCCGGGTCAGAACGCGGGCAGCACACTTCTTGTCGTCCTCGTCGTATCGGTCCGCCAGAAAGCCGGGCAGGTAGGCCGTGGAGAAGGGCTTGAGGTCGCTGTAGTCGAAGGGTTCGATGGCGTCCATATGGGCGTCCGGCATCTTGCTGGAGCCGTCCACCGGCACCCGGACAAAGTCGGCATCGCCCACGCGGGCCACGTCGAAATGTCTGGTGGTGGTGACAATGTAGTCGCCATCACGGTGGCTCTCGCTGATCTCGGCCTTGTAAGCGCCCCGGGCCTCCATCCGGCCATCGTAGAGCCAGAACGGCACATACACGCCCTGGATCTCCTCGATGTGGTTGGACTCTTTGAAAGCTTTGGGGAGAAAGGCTTTGCCCTTATAATACTTCTTCAGGTTCTCGATGGCGGTCTTTTTGTCCATCCGGAAGGGGATGATGTACTCCGGCTTGAGCTTACCGGAAAGCTGTCCGCCCAGCACGGTGGGGTTGCCGCAGTAGGGGCAGGTGGTGGCAGCTGTTTCGGGGCCGCAGACCAGCTCTGCACCGCAGGAAGTGCAGGTGCGGCTGCTGAGATCTCCCGTCTCCATCTCCCCCCAGACAGGGCCGCTGGACGCTGCCTTTTCGGCGGCTTCGGCGGCCTTATCGGCCTGAGCCTGCTTCTCGCCGTAAAGAGCCTCGACCTGTGCTACATCGTAGGTGGAGCCGCAGTAATCACAGCAGAGCTTTCCGCTGGCGCTGTCGAACCGCAGCGGACCGGTACAGGCCGGGCATTGGTAATTCGTGGTGTTTTCTGCCATATCTCAGCTCCCCTTTCAGGCTCCGAAAGGCTTGCCGCATTCGGGGCAGAACTTGGGCGGGTTGGCCGGGTCGTCAGGGGTCCAGCCGCAGTTCGGACACTTGGCCGCCGGGCGGGGCTTACCGCATTCCGAGCAGAATTTGCCGGTATTGTGTGCGCCGCAGCTGCACACCCAGCCTGCTTCGGGGCGGGGCTTGCCGCAGGCGGTGCAGAACTTGCCGGTGTTGCCGGTCTGGCCGCAGGAGCAGCTCCAGCTGCCAGCCGCCGGGGCGGCTGCGGGGGCAGGAGCAGCGGCAGGCTGCTGCTGTGCGCCCATCTGGTAGAGGGCCTGGGCGTTGATGCCGCCGGCAGCAGCGGCCTGGTTCATGCCCATAAAGGCCATGGCCGGACCGGCGGAGGTATTGGAAGCCGCTGCCTGCATAGCCGAAGCCTGTGCGCCCACCATGTGGGCGGCGGCGCGGGTCGGGTCCATAAAGGCGGCGCTGCGCTGCAGCTCCTTGATCATCTGCTCGTCTTCTTCGCTGGCTTTGACGCCGGACACGCCGAGGGAGACGATCTCGATGCCGCGCAGCTTGCTCCACTTGCCGGACAGCTCCTGGTTCAGGGCCTCGGCCAGCTCGGTGGTATGACCGGGCAGAGCCGAGTAGCGGATGCCCATCTCGCTGATGCGGGCAAAGGCGGGCTGCAATGCGGTCATCATCTCGGTGCGCATCTGACCTTCCAGCGCGTCACGGGTGTACTCGTTTTCCACATTTCCGCAGACGTTTGTGTAAAACAGGATGGGGTTGACGATGCGGTAGCTGTACTCGCCGAAGCAGCGGATGCTGACGTCGATGTCGATGCCGGCACGCTGGTCCACGACGCGGAACGGCACGGGGCTGGGGGTGCCGTACTTGTTGCCCATCAGCTCCTTGGTGTTGATGTAATAGATGCGCTGGTCGGTGGCAGCCTGACCGCCGAAGCTGAACCGCTTGCCGATCTCAGCAAAGACTTCGTCGATGTTCTTGGCCAGACCCTCGCTCAGCAGAGAGGGCTGGGTGCCGGTGTTATAGGTGTACTCGCCGGCCTCGGCGCAGAGGTCCACCACCTTGCCCTGCTCCACGATGAGGGCGCACTGGCCCTCGGCCACCGCCACGATGGAGCCGTCGGTGATGATGTTCTCGGCGCCGTGGCGGTTGGAAGAGCGCCCGGAGACTTTCTTCTGTCCCTTGACAGCCAGCACCTCCGCCGGGAGAGCACTGCAGTAAAAGTATTCTTTCCACTGGTCGCCCATCACGCCGGATGCTGCGCCCAATGCCGCTTTGACAAGACCCATAAGCCATATCTCCTTTATCTGCCCGTTTTTTGCAAATGCGGGCTTTTTTCAGTATACCACAAAACGCGCCGCAAAAAAAGAAAACCCTTGCATTTTATCCCCGATGGGTGTAGAATACTCCCGACAAACAAATACAGGGGAGCTTGTGAATGCAGGCTGAGAGGGAGTTCTCGAACTTCGACCCTTAGAAATTGTTTTCGGACAGTTTCTGCACCTGATGCGGATAATGCCGCCGTAGGAAGTCATAACACTGTTTATGGATTTTTACAGGAGACGCCGCAGAAGGCGTCTCCTTTTTTGTTGTCTCCGGCTGAGGGGGAGCGCCCTGAGTCTGGGGTTTTGTATGCGATGGGAAGCCGTGTTCCGGCGTGAGAGGAGGCCAGTGAGCCTCGACCGCTTCTTCCGTTTCCGGCATCTCTGCGCGGGTGCCGGGTCTGTTCGTGTGCGGGAGCGGCGGTCTGCCCCTGCACTTATTTTTTATTGAAAAGGAGCACTCACTATGAAACACTATTCTGCCAAAAAGCTGGCCCTCGCCGGTATGTTCTGCGCTGTCGCTGTCGTGGGCAGCGTCTTCTCCTTCCCGGTCTTCGGCAGCAAATGCGCCCCTGTGCAGCACATGGTCAACATTCTCTGCGCTGTCCTGCTGGGGCCTTACTACGGCGTGGGCGTGGCTTTCGTCGCCTCCCTGCTGCGCAACCTGCTGGGTCTGGGCAGTCTGATGGCTTTCCCCGGCAGCATGTTCGGCGCACTGCTCTGCGGCATCGTCTTCCACAAGACCAATAAGCTGCTGCCCACCCTCGTGGGCGAGGTGTTCGGCACCTCCATCCTCGGCGGTCTGTGCGCCTACCCCGTCGCCATCCTGCTGATGGGCAAGAGCGCCGGTGACATCGCGTTCTACGCCTACATCGTCCCCTTCCTCGTCTCCACCGCCGGCGGTGCCATCATTGCAGGCGCACTGCTGGCCGCACTTTCCCGCGCAGGCGCACTCCGCGCCATGCAGGCCAGCCTGAGCTGATTCGAAGGAGAAGTCATGTTTCAGAACCTCTTTGCCAACGTCCGGGCCAAAAGCCCGCTTGTCCATAACATCACCAACTACGTCACCGTCAACGACTGTGCCAACATCGTCCTCGCCTGCGGGGCGTCCCCCATCATGGCGGATGATGCCGCCGAGGTCGAGGACATCACCTCGCTGTGTGCCGGGCTGAACCTCAACATCGGCACGTTGAACAGCCGCACCATCCCCTCCATGCTGCTGGCGGGACACACCGCCAACCGGCTGGGCCGTCCTGTCGTGCTGGACCCCGTAGGCGCAGGCGCTTCCCATCTGCGCACCGAAACGGCACTGCGCCTCCTGCGGGAAGTGAAGTTCACAGTCATCCGGGGCAACATCTCCGAGATTCGGACGCTGGCGGCAGGCAGCGGCACCACGAAAGGCGTGGACGCCGACACCGCCGACAAGGTGACAGACGAGACGCTGGACAAGACCGTGGCCTTCGCCAAAGCGTTTGCGGCCCGCACAGGGGCGGTCGTCGCCGTCACCGGTGCCATCGACATCGTGGCCGACGGAGAGCGGGCCTTCTGCATCCGCAACGGCCACCCCATGATGAGCGCCGTCACCGGCACTGGCTGTCAGCTTTCGGCCCTGACGGCGGCATTCTGTGCGGCCAACCCGGACAAGCCTCTGGAAGCCGCTGCTGCAGCTGTCTGCGCCATGGGCCTTGCGGGCGAAGCAGCTCACAGCCGCCTGTCCAGGCTGGACGGCAACGCCACCTACCGCAATTACATCATCGACGCGATCTTCAACATGACCCCCGAACAGCTCGAGGAAGGAGCACGCTATGAAATGCGATAAACACACCATGCTTCTCTACGCCGTCACAGACCGGGCGTGGACGGGCCGTGAGACCCTCCGCCAGCAGGTGGAAGACGCGCTGAAAGGCGGCGTCACCTGCGTCCAGCTGCGGGAAAAGGAGCTGGACGACGCGGCATTTTTGCAGGAAGCCATGGAGCTTTCCGCCCTCTGCCGCAGCTATGGCGTACCCTTCATCATCAACGATAACGTCGAGATCGCCATAAAATGCCATGCCGACGGCATCCACGTCGGGCAGGAAGATATGGCTGCCGCAGACGTCCGCGCCAAGGTCGGCCCTGACATGATCATCGGTGTGTCGGCCCATTCCGTCGAGGAAGCACAGCTGGCCGTGGCCCACGGCGCGGACTATCTGGGCGTCGGCGCGGCATTTTCCACCCACACCAAAACCGATGTGGATGTCCTGCCGGAGGGCAGACTGAAAGAGATCTGCGACTCCGTGGATGTGCCGGTCGTGGCCATCGGCGGCATCCATAAAGACAATATCCTCAAGCTCAAAGGCTCCGGCGCGGACGGCGTGGCCCTCGTGAGCGCGATCTTCAGCGCCGAGGACATTGAGGCTGAGTGCAAAGAGCTGAAGGCACTGACAGAACAAATCATCTAAAGGAGCAACCCCATGAAAACTGCACTTACCATCGCGGGCAGCGATTCCAGCGGCGGCGCCGGCATTCAGGCCGACCTCAAAGCCATGACCATGAACGGCGTCTTCGCCATGAGTGCCATCACCACCCTGACGGCCCAGAACACCACCGGCGTATCCGGCATCTTCGAGGTCAGCCCCGAATTTCTGGCCCAGCAGATAGACGCCGTCTTCACCGACATCCGCCCCTGCGCCGTCAAGATCGGCATGGTGTCCTCTGCCCCGCTCATTGAGACGATCGCCGCGCGTCTCCGCTTTTACAAGGCGGAACACATCGTCGTGGACCCCGTGATGGTAGCCACCTCCGGCTCTGATTTGATTGCATCGGATGCCGTGCGCACTCTGCGCCGGGAGCTGTTCCCTCTGGCCGAGGTCATCACGCCCAACCGGCACGAGGCCGAAGTGCTGTCCGGCCTGCACATCTCGGGCCGTGCCGACATGAGCGCCGCCGCTCGGGCCATCGCCGCCGACTGCGGCTGTGCCGTCCTGCTCAAGGGCGGCCACAGTGACACCGACGCCGACGATCTGCTCACCTTCCCGGATAGCACGGAGATCTGGTTTCCGGGTAAGCGTATCGCCAACCCCAACACCCACGGTACGGGCTGCACTCTGTCCAGTGCCATTGCGGCCAACCTTGCCAAAGGGTTTGCGCTGGAAGAAGCTATCGCCCGGGCCAAAGCTTACCTGACCGACGCGCTGAACGCGCAGCTCGATTTGGGCCGCGGCTCCGGCCCGCTGGACCACACTCTGGGCGGCGTCGGGGTCGAAAACTGGATGCACGGCGTCCCGGACGCTGTTCATAAATAAAGAGAGCGTATTTTCGGAGGATTTTCAAATGCAGACTTACACCACACAGATGGATGCCGCCCGCAAGGGCATCGTCACGCCCCAGATGGAAACGGTGGCCAAGAAGGAGTACCGCACCGTCGAAGAGATCCGTCAGCTGGTCGCTGAGGGCAAGGTCGCCATCCCGGCCAACAAGCACCACGAGTGCTTGAACCCCGAGGGCATCGGCTCCATGCTCCGCACCAAGATCAACGTCAACCTCGGCGTCTCCCGCGACTGCAAGGACTACAACATCGAGATGCAGAAGGTCATGAGCGCCGTCAACATGGGCGCAGAGGCCATCATGGACCTCTCGAGCCACGGCAATACCCAGCCCTTCCGTCAGAAGCTGACCCACGAATGCCCCGTCATGATCGGCACTGTGCCGGTGTACGACTCGGTCATCCACTACCAGCGCGACCTCGCCACCCTGACGGCACAGGACTTCATCGACGTGGTGCGTCTGCACGCAGAGGACGGCGTGGACTTCGTCACCCTCCACTGCGGCATCACCCGTAAGACCATCGAGCAGATCCGCAAGCATAAGCGGAAGATGAACATCGTCAGCCGCGGCGGCTCGCTGGTGTTTGCATGGATGTGCATGACCGGCAACGAGAACCCCTTCTACGAGCACTTCGACGAGATTCTGGACATTTGCGAAGAGCACGACGTCACCATCTCTCTGGGCGATGCCTGCCGCCCCGGCTGCCTCGCCGACGCCACCGACGTCTGCCAGATCGAAGAGCTGGTGCGTCTGGGTGAGCTGACCAAGCGGGCCTGGGCGCACAACGTCCAGGTCATGGTGGAAGGCCCGGGCCATGTGCCTCTGAACCAGGTCGCCGCCAACATGGAGATCCAGAAGACTATCTGCATGGGCGCACCTTTCTACGTCCTCGGCCCCATCGTCACCGACATCGCCCCTGGCTATGACCACATCACTGCTGCCATCGGCGGTGCTGTCGCGGCCATGAGCGGCGCAGCCTTCCTGTGCTATGTCACCCCCGCCGAGCATCTGGCTCTGCCCAATGTGGACGACGTCAAGCAGGGCATCGTGGCTTCTAAGATTGCCGCCCACGCTGCCGACATCGCAAAGGGCATCCCCCACGCCCGGGACATCGACGACAAGATGGGCGACGCCCGCCGCGTCCTCGACTGGGATGCGCAGTTCGCCTGCGCCCTCGACCCCGAGACGGCAAAGGCCATCCGTGACGCCCGCCTGCCCGAGGACGACCACAGCGACACCTGCTCCATGTGCGGCAAGTTCTGCGCCGTCCGCAGCATGAACAAGGCTCTGGCCGGTGAGTACATCGACATCCTGTAAGCTGCTGTAAAACCGATATTTTCATCGCTTTTGCGATTTTTCTTCTCCATTGCCGCCCGGTACAAAAGCCGGGCGGCTTTTTTGCTGTTCTATATTACTTTTATACTGCTTTTGGAACTTCAAAACGCCCAAAATCAGCAGACCCTTCTTCTTCACAGAAAACAAAAACCGCATGAACACTGGATCTTCCAGCATTCATGCGGTTTTTTCTCAAGTTGCGCCAGCAGGAGTCGAACCTACGATGGGGGAGTCAAAGTCCCCTGCCTTACCGCTTGGCGATGGCGCATCAGTAGAGAACAGTATAGCATATTTTTCAAAATTCCACAAGCCCGCCGGGCGGTTCCACCCAAATTTTCTGAGCCGGGCAGGCAAATCCCGTCCTTGCCGGGGTCTCACCGATATGATATACTTGCACTGTAAAAGTTTTCCTGTTCAGCGCGTGACGCAGAAAGGAGCGCGGCTTATGGACCATATCATTCTCGGCATCCTTTTTCTGGTATGGGGCGCGGCGGACGTCCTCCGCCTCGAGCTGCCCGGCATACTGGGCAAGCGACTGAAATCTGCCAGCGCCGAGGAACGCCGCCTTTGGCAGAGGCTTCTGGGTGTGCTGGAGCTCATCGTGGGCGGCGGGCAGCTGCTGTTCTACTTTTTCTCCGACAATCAGACCGTCACCAGCATCATCCTCGCGGTGATGATACTCGCCGCCGTCTGCATCCTCGGGCCGTACTACCACTGGCGGAAGCAGGAAAAAGAGAACACACAGGAATGAATCACGGGAGGAAACAGTATGGGGCCTTGGTATTACGAAGTCGTGAGCTTTGACGGCGATTACGTCAACCTGCGCCGCACCGACATCGAGAGCGACGAGCTGAACCCGGTGGCACTGGCGCTCCTGCCGCCGGAAATCGACGTAGGCAGCAAGCTCAAGTGCGAATATTTCCAGTACGAGATCATCGGCTGACAAAATGAAGCGCCGCCCGTTTGGGCGGCGTTTCTGCATCTTCTGATAAAGTTATACGCGCTCGGCCACCAGCTGGAAGCCTGCCTTGGTGAGTTCCTGCCGGATCTGCTCGATCTGGGCGTTGTCGCGGGTCTCGAGAGTCAGCTTGAGGAAGCAGCTGGAGATGGGCATATTGGGGTCGGAGCCGTCGTGGAGGACGGACACCACATTGCTGCCGCAGCGGGAGACAATGTCGGCCACCTGCTGCAGCTGGCCGGGCTTGTCTTCCAGCGCGATGGTCAGGTTGGCCTTGCGGCCGCTCATGACGAGGCCGCGGGTGATGACGCGGTTGAGGATGTTCACGTCGATGTTGCCGCCGGAGACGAGGCAGACGACCTTCTTACCTTCGATGGGCAGCTTGTGGAAGAGCGCCGCCGCCACAGGCACTGCGCCTGCACCCTCGGCCACCAGCTTCTGGTTCTCCATCAGGGAGAGGATGGCGGCTGCGGTCTCGTCCTCGGTGACAGTAACGATGTCGTCCACATACTCTTCACAAAGCTTATAGGTCAGCTCGCCGGGGGTCTTGACCTGAATGCCGTCTGCGAAGGTGGAGACGGCAGAGAGGGTCTGGTATTTGTGCTCATGGAGGGAGCGGTACATGCTGGGTGCGCCCTCGGCCTGCACGCCGTAGACCTTGACGTCGGGCTTCAGGCTCTTGATGGCGAAGGCCACGCCGGAGATGAGTCCGCCGCCGCCCACAGGCACGATGACAGCGTCCACATCGGGCAGCTGGTCGAGAATTTCGAGGCCGATAGTACCCTGACCGGCAATGACCTGCTCGTCGTCATAGGGGTGGATGAAGGTCATGCCCGTCTCTTCCTGCAGCTCCACGGCCTTGTCGTGGGCGTCGTCGTAGGTGCCGGGTACGAGGCAGACCTCCGCACCGAGGTTCTTGGTGTTCTCAACCTTCATGATGGGCGCGCCGTCCGGCATACAGACGATGCTCTTGATGCCGCGGCGGGTAGCGGCCAGCGCCACGCCCTGTGCGTGGTTGCCCGCCGAGCAGGCGATGACGCCCTTGTCGCTCTCCTCCTTGGAGAGCTGGCTGATCTTATAATAAGCGCCGCGCACCTTGAAGCTGCCGGTCACCTGCAGGTTCTCGGTCTTGAGGTAGAGCTGGCAGTCCTTGGAGAGCCGGGGTGCCTCGATGAGGTCGGTCTTGCGGGCTACGTCCTTGAGGACAAAGGCGGCGTGGTAGATCTTATCCAGTGTCAGCATATCGTTTTTCCCATCCTATCTCTGTTTATCCATCCCGGCACACGGGCTATTTTTATTGTTAAAGACAGGATTTAGTATAGTTTACATAAATTGATTTGTCAAATGAATCTATTTCACACTTTAAGGCAGAAAACGGAATTTGCTGACATTGTATTATAGAAAAAACGCCGCCATTCACCAAACAGCGAACAGCGGCGGGGTATTACCACTTTATCCTATTACTTTCCGGTAAACTCAAATCTCCGCGAGGATAGCGTCACCCATGGCGGTGCAGCCGAGGCAGGTGCAGCCCTTGCTCATGTTGTCGGCGGTGCGCAGGCCCTTGTCCAGAACCTTATTCACCGCGTTCTCAATGGCGTCAGCCTCCTCAGTCATACCGAAGGAGTAGCGCAGCATCATAGCGGCGGAGAGGATGCAGGCAGTAGGGTTGACGATGTCCTTGCCCGCGATGTCGGGGGCAGAGCCATGGATGGGCTCGTACAGGCCCCGGGTGCCGTCGCCCAGACTGGACGAGGGGATCATGCCGATGGAGCCGGTGATCATGGAAGCCTCGTCGGAGATGATGTCGCCGAACATGTTCTCGGTAACGATGACGTCGAACTGGCTGGGGTCCTTGACGACCTGCATGGCACAGTTGTCCACGAACATCTCGCTGTACTCCACCTCGGGGTACTCAGCCTGCAGGCGGTGCATGACCGCACGCCAGAGGCGGCTGGTATCCAGCACGTTGGCCTTATCCACGCAGCAGAGCTTCTTGCGGCGCTTCATGGCCGTCTCGAAGCCGATGCGGCCAATGCGCTCGATTTCATGCTCCGAGTAGGGCATGGAATCCACAGCCTGCTTCTCGCCGTTTTCCAGCGTGTAAGTCTCGTGCTTGCCGAAGTAGACGCCGCCGATGAGCTCACGCACGATGATGAAGTCGATGCCCTTTGCCACGATCTCGGGCTTGAGGGGGCTGGCCGGGGCCAGCTGGGGCCAGATCTTGGCCGGGCGGTTGTTGGAGTAGAGGCCCATGCCGGCGCGGAGACGGAGCAGACCCTTTTCAGGGCGCTGCTCACCGGGCAGACCCTCCCACTTGGGGCCGCCGACTGCGCCCAGAAGGACGCTGTCGGCCGCGAGGCACTTGTCCAGCTCATGCTGGGGCAGCGGGTCGCCGTACTTGTCGATGGCCTCGCCGCCCATTGCGGCGTCGGTGTAGTGGAAGGTGTGGCCGTACTTTTCGGCCACCTTATCGAGAACGCGGAGGGTCTGCTTCACGATCTCGGGGCTGGAGCAGTCGCCCCAGATGACAGCAATGTTTTTTTCCATTCTTATGGGCATCCTTTCTTTTATTGGACAACAGCATCTTTCGTCAGGCTATGTTCTCTTTTGCTGGCAAAAGAGAACCAGAAAACCACCAGCGATTTCGACGCGCTGGACCCACGAGAAAGGGGCTGCTCGCCCCTTTCAAACCCCAACGGAGAAGTCGAAACGGAAAAAAGCTAGCCGCTTCGCTAAACGCTTTTTTCTCGTTTCTCCGTTTTACGGCTTCGCCGATGGTGTTACGTCTCTGATAAACTTTACGTCCAGCAAAGAGGCAATGCCGCTTTACTTCTTCGTCAGCGACTTCATCAGACCGCCGTCGGCGATGATCTTCTGGATGAACGGCGGGAAGGGTTCGGCCTGGAAGGTCTTGCCGGTGGTCTCATCGGTAATGACGCCGGTATCAAAATTCACGCTGACAGTATCGCCTGCGCTGATGGCGTCCACGGCCTCGGGGCATTCCATGATGGGCAGGCCGATATTGATGCTGTTGCGGTAGAAGATGCGCGCGAAGCTCTTGGCGATGACGACAGAAATACCGGCGGTCTTGATGGCCAGCGGTGCGTGCTCACGGGAGGAGCCGCAGCCGAAGTTCCAGCCGCCCACCATGATGTCGCCGTCCTTGACGTTGTGGATGAAGTCCTTGTCAATGTCCTCCATGCAGTGGCTGGCAAGCTCCTTGGCATCCTGCGTGTTCAGGTGGCGGGCCGGGATGATGACGTCGGTATCCACGTTATCCGGGTATTTGAAAACAGAACCGTTTGCGTTGTTCATGGGTGACTCTCCTTTTCTCAGACCGTGCGGGGGTCGGTGATGTAGCCGGTCAGTGCGCTGGCGGCAGCGGTAGCGGGCGAAGCCAGATACACCTCGCTCTTGACGTGGCCCATGCGGCCCACGAAGTTGCGGTTGGTGGTGGAGACGCAGCGCTCACCCTCGGCGAGGATGCCCATGTAGCCGCCGAGGCAGGGGCCGCAGGTGGGGGTGGAGACGATGCAGCCCGCGTCGATGAAGGCCGTCGTCCAGCCGCGGAGGATGCACTCCTTGTACACGGCCATGGTGGCGGGGATGATGATGCCGCGCACGCCCTTTGCGATGTGTTTGCCCTTCAGGATGTTGTAAGCGGCTTCCATATCCTCGAGGCGGCCATTGGTGCAGCTGCCGATGACCACCTGGTCGATTTTGATGTCCTTGCCCTCGCTGGCGGGGTGGGTGTTCTCGGGCAGGTGGGGGTAGCTGACAGTGGGCTCGAGGGCAGAGAGGTCGATTTCAATGGTCTTCTCGTACTCGGCGTCCGGGTCGGCCTCATAGAACACCGGCTCGCGCTGGCTGCGGCCCTTGAGATAAGCCTTGGTCACGTCGTCCACGGGGAAGATGCCGTTCTTGGCACCGGCCTCGATGGCCATGTTGCAGATGCTCAGGCGGTCGTCCATGGAAAGGGAGGCAACGCCCGGGCCGGTGAACTCCATCGACTTATACAGCGCACCATCCACGCCGATCATACCGATAATGTGGAGGATGAGGTCTTTGCCGGAAACTTTCGGCGGCAGCTTGCCGTTCAGCACGAACTTGATGGCGGCAGGCACCTTGAACCATGCCATGCCGGTAGCCATGCCGGCGGCCATATCGGTGGAGCCAACGCCGGTGGAGAATGCGCCCAGTGCGCCGTAGGTGCAGGTGTGGCTGTCGGCGCCGATGACGCAGTCACCGGCTGTCACGATGCCTTTTTCGGGCAGCAGAGCGTGCTCGATGCCCATCTGGCCCACATCGTAGAAGTTGAGGATGTCGTACTTGTTGGCGAACTCGCGGCACTGCTTGGACTGGGTCGCGCTCTTGATGTCCTTGTTGGGAACGAAGTGGTCGAGGACGATGGCGATGTGCTCTTTGTCGAACACGCCGTTGAAGCCCGCCTTTTCAAACTCGTTGATGGCGACGGGGGTGGTGATGTCATTGCCCAGCACGATGTCGAGCTTGGCGTTGATGAGCTGGCCTGCCTTGACCTCGGCGAGGCCTGCGTGTGCGGCCAGAATTTTCTGCGTCTGGGTCATTCCCATGGTTCATTCTCCTTTTGATACTCTCTCAAAAATCTCTCTTTATTTATTGTTGATCGCGCTGACCAGTGCATGGATACCGGCCACGATAATATCGGTATCGGTGCCTGCACCCCAGGTGACGATGCCGTCGCCCCACTCGAGGCCGACGTAGGAAGCGGCGCGGGAGGTGGAGCCTTCGTCCAGACTGTGCTCGGAGTAAGTTTCCAGGTGGAAGTCCATGCCGGTGGCGCTCTGGATAGCGTTTGCCACAGCATCCAGACGGCCATTACCCACCGAGGTGACCACCTTGCGCTGACCGTTCAGATCCAGCGTGACGGTGGCGGTGATGCCGTTGACCTGTGCAAAGTGGGCCTCGATGACAGACAGGGGCTTGGACTTGTTGAGGAAGGTATCCTCGAAGATGTGGAGCACTTCGCCTGCGCTCAGCTCCTTGTGGTTGTGGTCGGACACGCTCTTGACCTTGTAGCCCAGCGCCTCGCGCATCTTGGCGGGCAGGTTGTAGCCGTAGTTCTGTTCCAGCACGAAGCCGATGCCGCCCTTGCCGCTCTGGCTGTTGATGCGGATGACGTCGGCGTCGTAGGTGCGGCCGATGTCGTGGGGGTCCACCGGAATATAGGGGCAGGTCCAGCGGTGGTCTCCCTTCTCCTTGCGGTAGGCCATGCCCTTTGCAATGGCGTCCTGATGGCTGCCCGAGAAGGCGGCGAACACCAGCTGGCCGGCGTAGGGGGTGCGCTCGTAGATGTGCATCCGGGTGACCCGCTCATAGGTGGCGCAGATGGCGGGCATATCGGAGAAGTCCAGCTTCGGGTCTACGCCGTGGCTGTACATATTCATGGCGAGGGTCACAGCGTCCACGTTGCCGGTGCGCTCGCCGTTGCCGAAGAGGCAGCACTCCACCCGCTGAGCGCCTGCCAGAACGGCCAGCTCTGCACAGGCGACGCCGGTGCCGCGGTCATTATGCGGGTGGGTGGAGATGATGACGCTGTCGCGGTACTTGAGGTGCTTGTCGCAATACTCGATCTGGTTTGCGTAAACGTGGGGCATACTCATCTCGACCGTGACCGGCAGGTTGATGATCATGGGGCGGTCGGGGGTGGGCTGCATGATGTCCAGGACCGCGTTGCAGACCTCAACGGCGTAGTCCACCTCGGTGCCGGTGAAGCTCTCGGGGCTGTACTCGAAGAGGAAGTTGCCCTCATACTCCTCGCTCAGCTGCTTGACCAGCTTTGCGCCGTCCATGGCGATCTGCTTGATCTCCTCCTTAGACTTGTGGAACACCTGCTCGCGCTGGGCGACGGAGGTGGAATTATAGAAGTGGATGACCGCACGAGGTGCGCCCTTGACAGCCTCGAAGGTGCGGCGGATGATATGGTCGCGGCACTGGGTCAGCACCTGCACGGTGACATCGTCGGGGATCATGTTCTTCTCGATGAGGGTACGGAGGAACTCGTACTCCGTCTCGCTGGCGGCCGGGAAGCCGACTTCGATCTCCTTGAAGCCAATTTTGACCAGCATCTGGAAGAATTCCAGCTTTTCCTCGAGGCTCATGGGGACGATAAGGGCCTGATTGCCGTCGCGCAGGTCCACGCTGCACCAGGTGGGAGCTTTCTCGATGTGGTCTTTCTTGACCCAGCTGTCATAGCCGGCGGGGACCGGGTAATATCCCGGTGCGTACTTGGTAGCGTCCATCATAATTCTTGTCCTCCATTTTTGCTGTGTCAACCTCTCCGTCTCGCATTCGCTCGACAGGGCCGGGCTGCGGCAGCGCGTCAGCGCTGACTGAGAGGTTGACTCCTTTTATCAAACGAAAAGGCTCCCGTCTCTCAAAGGACGAAATCCCCTGAGAGACGAGAGCCTGTAATTTCTGTTACAGGGCACCCGTGGTACCACTCTCTTTGCTGTGCCAAAAGCACAGCCGCTCTGCACGATCGGCTTTTTGAAGCGAATCGCTGCCCTTATAACGGTGGACTTCCGTCAGGACCTACTGTCTGCTTCAGTCCTGCCGCTCAGGGGCCAGTAACCGAGACCCTCTGCACCGCCTTGCACCATCCGGCGGCTCTCTGCACGCAGAAGAAAATCGTTTTTTCCCCGTCAACGCATTTGCGCTTTGTTCAAAGTGGTTTCATTTTAGCAAAAGCCGCCGCCCCTGTCAAGAAGTTTTGCTCACAATGAAAATGAAACGATTTCACATAAATAGCAGCATAAATTTTCAAAATTTGCGGGTGGATCCTTTGCTTTGTTAAGAATCTGCGAAGTTTTTGCAAAGTTCGCCTCGAAACGCTGGTTTCTGAAATGGCGTCGTGGTATGCTGTTTGCAACGTAAGGAGGGACCCCCATGAAAGAAGTCAAGACCCCCAAAAAGCCATTGGCTATTTACTACGCCATTGTATTACTGGTGCTGATGCTGCTCAACTTCGTGCTCGTGCCGTGGATGAGCGAACGGCAGGTAAAAGAAGTGGACTACGGCACCTTCATGTCCATGACCGAGGACAAAGACATCGGCCGGGTGGATGTGGAATCGAACCAGATCATCTTTACCGATAAAGACGAAAAGCAAATTTACAAGACCGGCCTGATGAACGACCCTGACCTGACCCAGCGCCTCTACGACGCAGGGGCCGAGTTTTCCAGCGAGATCGTCGAGCAGGCTTCGCCGCTGCTGAGCTTTCTGCTGAGCTTTGTGCTGCCCATCGTCCTCTTCGTCTGGCTGGGCAATTTCATGAACAAAAAGCTCATGGAAAAGGCCGGCGGCGCGAACTCAATGATGTTCGGCGGCGTGGGTAAGTCCAACGCCAAGGTCTACGTCCAGTCCACCCACGGCATCCGCTTTGCGGATGTGGCCGGCGAAGATGAGGCCAAAGAGAACTTACAGGAGATCGTAGATTATCTGCACGATCCCAAGAAATACGAAGAGATCGGTGCCTCGATGCCCAAGGGCATCCTGCTCGTTGGCCCTCCGGGTACCGGCAAGACCATGCTGGCAAAGGCCGTGGCGGGCGAATCCAACGTGCCGTTCTTCTCCATCTCCGGCTCGGAGTTCGTGGAGATGTTCGTGGGCATGGGCGCGTCCAAAGTCCGTGATTTGTTCAAGCAGGCCAAGGAAAAAGCCCCCTGCATCGTGTTCATCGACGAGATAGACGCCATTGGCCAGAAGCGCAACAGCGGCCAGCTGGGCGGCAACGACGAGCGTGAGCAGACCCTGAACCAGCTGCTCACCGAGATGGACGGCTTCGAGGGCAACAGCGGCGTCATCATCCTCGCGGCCACCAACCGTCCGGATTCCCTTGACCCGGCTCTGACCCGTCCCGGCCGCTTTGACCGCCGTGTTCCTGTGGAACTGCCCGACCTCAAGGGCCGCGAAGAGATCCTGAAGGTCCACGCCAAGAAAGTCGCTCTTGCCCCCGGCATCGACTTCAACACCGTGGCCCGGATGGCCTCCGGTGCCTCCGGCGCAGAGCTGGCCAACATCGTCAACGAAGCCGCCCTGCGGGCCGTGCGCGCTGGCCGCAAGAGCGTGACCGAGGCCGACCTCGAGGAGAGCATCGAGGTGGTCATTGCCGGCTACCAGAAGAAGAACTCCATCCTCACCGACAAGGAAAAGTGCATCGTAGCCTATCATGAGATCGGCCACGCACTGGTGGCGGCGCTTCAGAATCACTCCGCACCCGTGCAGAAGATCACCATCATCCCCCGCACCTCGGGCGCACTGGGCTACACCATGCAGGTCGAAGAAGGCAACCACTACCTGATGACCAAGGAAGAGCTGGAAAATAAGATCGCCACCCTCACCGGCGGACGTGCTGCCGAGGAAGTGGTGTTCGGCTCCATCACCACCGGCGCGTCCAACGACATCGAGCAGGCCACCAAGCTCGCCCGCGCCATGCTCACCCGTTACGGCATGAGCAAAGAGTTCGACATGGTGGCCCTGGAGACGGTGAACAACCAGTATCTGGGCGGCGACACCTCTCTGGCCTGCTCTGCCCAGACCCAGCGCGAGATCGACCAGCGGGTCGTGGAGCTGGTAAAGGCCCAGCACGAAAAGGCCATCAAGATCCTCACCGACAACCGTGCAAAGCTCGACGAGCTGGCGAAGTACCTTTATGAAAAGGAGACCATCACCGGCGACGAGTTCATGGCTATCCTTGAGGAAAAAGATTCCAGCGAAAATTAAAATAGGATCTCTGCAATAATCCAGCCGCCGTATCCGTATTCATTACAGATACGGCGGTTTTCTGATACGCTGTACCGCGAATAAAACAGAAATTCGGGGACTTGTCCCCTACAGGAGGATACTACTATGAGACTGCTGAACAAGAACACTGCCCGCCGCGCCGCCGCTGCTGCCGCGCTGCTGACCATGACCGCCGCCATGAGCGTGGGTGCCTTTGCCGCCGACGCCGAGGACGTGACCGTTGCCGGTTATCTGCCCCCTCAGTCGTCCGAGGTCATGGTTCAGGGTGACATTGCTCTCCACTCTGACGTTCCGGTGGGGGAGGTAGACCCCAACTACGGCGGCTACGCTTCCCCGGTGGAGAACCCCATTCAGGGCAACGTGATGATGATCTCCGACGAAACTCCCCTGCCCTCTGACACGCCGGTGGAGAAGAGCGAAGCCCGCTACACCGTCAAGGGCCTGCTGGGCAAGCAGGTGCTCTACACCGCCCGTCAGGAAGGCCGCGTGCTGACGCTGGACGCCCCCGATGACAACGCCACCTTCCGCACCACCATCCTCGACATGCAGACCCTGATGAATCAGGGCGTAAGCACTCTGGTGCTCAAGACCGGCAAGACTTCCACCACCCTGAACCTGACTCTGCTGTGCCAGGATCAGAAGCCCGGCACCCGGGTCACTCTGCGCCACCTCGGCAGCAGCGCTCACCTCACCGTGGGCTTCCGCGGCCGCCGCGACCTCATCGTTGGCCGATAAGCTTTCCCTCTCTCCTCTTTGTTTTCCATAGATACTTTTCCCTCAGACGCAAAAGACCCCCGCTGCAAACACAGCGGGGGTCTTACTGTTTATTAAATGGTCTCGTTCGAGCCGTTCTCGCTCTGCTCCGATGCATAAAGCACCATCAGGTGGTTTGCGGATGCTTCGAGCTGGCTCTTGGCCTGACGGAGGTTTGCTTCTTCCGTCTCATTCATCTTTTCGGGTTTATCCTTCCGCAGGCAGCGGCGGAGGTTCGCCACATCGGCTTTGATGCGGTTCTTCTCCTCCTTGTCCAGCTCCTTCTTGCACTTAGAGAGGGCCTCGTCCACCTTATAAGCCAGCACCTCGGCCTGATTGTGGAGGTCAAGCCGCTCTTTGCGGCGGCTGTCCTCGGCCTCGTAGGCGGCGGCGTCGGCCATGGCGCGCTGGATCTCATTCTCCGAGAGGTTCGTGCTGCCGGTAATGGTGATGTTCTGCTCCCGGCCGGTGCCGAGGTCTTTGGCCGAGACTTTCACGACGCCGTTGACATCGATGTCAAAGGTGACTTCGATTTGGGGCTTAGACGAGAAGCTGGCCCGGATGCCGTTCAGCTTGAACTTGCCGAGGCTCTTATTGTCGCGGGCGAAATGCCGCTCACCCTGCAGGACGTTGATCTCCACACTGGTCTGCATGGGGCGGGCCGTGGTGAATATCTGGCTCTTGCGGGTGGGTATCATGCTGTTGCGGGTGATGAGGGGGGTCGCCACGCCGCCCAGTGTCTCGATCGAGAGGGTCAGCGGGGTGACGTCCATCAGCACAAGGCCCTGCGCCGCTGCACCAGAAGCGCCAGCCAGCTTGCCGCCGCCCTGTAACAGACCGCCCTGCACAGCGGCACCCATCGCCACGCATTCGTCGGGGTTGAGGCTGTGGCTCGGTTCACAGCCCAGCAGTTCCTTCACCTGACGCTCGACGGCAGGCATCCGGGTGCTGCCGCCGACGAGAAGGACTTTGCCCAGCTGCGAAGCCGAGATGCCGGCATCCCGCAGTGCGTTCTGCACCGGGGCCACCGTCCGTGCCAGCAGGTCGCCGGTCATCATCTCGAACTGGGGGCGGGAGATGGTCAGATCGAGGTGGTGGGGGCCGTCCTTGCCCACAGCGATGAAGGGCAGATTGAGCTGGGCCGAGAGGGCGCTGGACAGCTCTTTCTTGGCCTTTTCGGCCTCTTCTTTCAAGCGTCCCATGGCGGCGGGGTCGCGGGAGAGGTCGATGCGGTCCGATTTCTTGAACTCTGCCACGGCGTATTCCACGATGCGCTGGTCGAAGTCGTCGCCGCCGAGGCGGGTATCGCCGCCGGTGGCCAGCACCGTGAAGGTGCCGTCTTCGATCTCGATGATGGAGACGTCGAAGGTGCCGCCGCCGAGGTCGTAGACCAGGATCTTCTGGGGCGCTTCGTTGTCAAGGCCGTAGGCCACAGCGGCGGCGGTAGGCTCATTGATGATGCGCAGGACGTTCAGGCCTGCGATGCGGCCCGCATCCTGGGTGGCCTTGCGCTGGCTGTCGTCAAAGTAAGCGGGGACGGTGATGACGGCCTCCGTCACCGGCTCACCCAAGTAGCTCTCGGCGTCGCGGCGTATCTTGGTCAGTATCATGGCGCTGATCTCCTGCGGAGTCAGGTCTTTGCCGTCGATGTGGACGCGGTAGTCGCTGCCCATATGCCGCTTGATACTGGACACCGTCCGGCCGGAGTTGGTGGCAAGCTGGCGCTTTGCCGCGCCGCCCACCAGACGCTCGCCGTCTTTGGTGAACGCCACCACGCTGGGGGTGGTGCGCTCTCCCTCTGCGTTGGTGATGACGACGGGCTTGCCGCCCTCCACCACTGCCACGCAGCTGTTCGTGGTGCCAAGGTCAATACCGATCACTTTGCTCATTCTGGTCGTCCTCTCTGTTTTTGCGACGCGCATATTTTTCCTTCAATATCATATCGGTTCCGTATGACGATTTCTTAGAGCATTTGTAAAGATTTTGTGTTTCCGCTCATTCTCTCTCGAGCAGCTGGCGGATGACGGCCTCCGTCTCGTCCAGCCAGCTCTGGGCCGTCTCGTCGCCCTCTTTTTTGCGGACGAGGAAGCCCTGCTTCGCCTCAGCCAGCTGAGCCAGCGCCTTTTTGCGGGAGATATACTGGGTCTCATACTGGGCCACCCGCAGGCAGACCTGCGGCATATAGGCGATGTCGGGGGTGGAGGCGCAGAGTTTCTGAGCCTTGCGGTAGGCCCGCAGAGCCGCACCGGCCCCTTTTCCCTGCACCATGGCATCGTCGCCCAGCGCCACCCATGCGGCCACATCGCCGGCGTCGGCAGCTTTTTTCCAGAACTTGCGGGCCTGTGCAGGGCTCTTGCGGCAGCCCCGGCCCTCGTAGAGCATCTCGCCCATCATGGCAAGGCCCTCGGCGCAGCCCTCTTCGGCAGAGAGCTGATAATAGTGCATCGCGTCGTCCCAGCGTTCCTCGGCCATGGCATGGTTGCCGGCCCGCAGCTCCGCTTCGCCCGGCTCATCGGTGTCGTGGCTGGCATGGAGCAGACCGTTCAAAAGCGAGCAGTCCAGCGTGGCAGAGCTGGTCCACGGGTCGATGACCACGCCGTCGATGCTGTCCGAGTCCAGCGCCATCTGCATGGCGGAAGCCAGAAGCCGTTCCGCCATGGGGCGGCTGGCCGTGCCTTTATCGGCCTCCGCCATCTTCACTGAGGTGAACACCGGCAGGTAACACCGGCCCTTCTGGGTGCGCAGGGTCCAGGGCTGCAGGTCTTTCGCTTTCTCCGCCGGGACAGGATGCTCCGCCCACGGGGCGGCCCCGTCCGGCTGGTCGGACGCAGCTTCCAGCGGCACCAGGACCCTGGTGTCCAGCTCGAGGGCATAGTTGATGGCGTTCATCAGCGCCCAGAAGCTCTCCTCGTTCTGGCCCTTATAGAGCGCTGCCACAGCCCGCTCTATCGCCGGACAGCCCGTACCCAGCGGCCCGTATTCCGGCAGCTTTTTGTGGTCTGCCGCGCCCACCGGGCGCAGCCGCAGCCGTGCCGCACCATCTTTTGCCATTGCATCCACCATTCTTTCCGTTGAGATTCCTTTCCAGTATAGCAGGATTTTCCGTTTTTCTCAATCTCCGGAGCCGAAATCTGCATCCAGAGCCGGTTTTCTTTGGCAAAAAACATAGCATTCCTGTTGGGAGTGCGTTATAATAAGGAGCGTCTCGACTAAATGTATTAAAGAAAGGGAGTATCGAGCCTTGAACAAAATGCTTCGCTATCTCAGCGATTACAAGCGCGAGAGCGTGCTTGCACCGCTTTTCAAGATGCTGGAAGCTACGTTTGACCTGTTCGTGCCGCTTGTGATGGCCGACATCGTCAACGTGGGTATCGCGGCCCACGATTTCCACTACATCCTCGTGCGGTGCGGCATCCTGCTGCTTCTGGCCATCGTCGGCCTCACGTGCAGCCTGACGGCCCAATACTTCTCGGCCAAAGCCGCGGTGGGTTATTCCACCGGTCTGCGTCATGCGCTGTTTGAGCACATCCAGACGCTGAGCTTTTCCGAGATGGACACCATGGGCACCAGCACCCTCATCACCCGGATGACCAGCGACGTCAATCAGGTGCAGAGCGGATTGAACCTCTTCCTCCGTCTGTTCCTGCGCAGCCCCTTCGTGGTGCTCGGCGCCATGATCATGGCCTTTACGGTCAACTTCCGCGCCGCCCTCATCTTCGTGGTGGCTATCCCGCTGCTGAGCATCGTCGTCTTCGGCGTCATGGTCATCACCCGTCCGCTTTATAAGTCGGTGCAGACCCGCCTCGACCGGGTTCTGGGCCTCACCCGCGAAAACCTGACCGGCGTGCGCGTCGTCCGCGCCTTCGACAAGGAAAAGAGCGAGGTGGACCGCTTCGAGGACGCCAATGAGCTGCTGACCCAAATGCAGCTCCACGTGGGCCACATCTCCGCCCTGATGAACCCGCTGACCTACGTTATCATCAACCTTGCCATCGTGGCGCTGCTGTATGTAGGCAGCATCGAGATAAGCATCGGCGGCATGGCCTCCGGCGATGTCATCGCGCTGGTTAACTACATGAACCAGATCCTGGTCGAGCTGGTCAAGCTGGCCAACCTCATCGTTCAGGTGAGCAAGGCTCTGGCCTGTGCAGGCCGTGTGCAGGCGGTTCTGGACACAAAGCCCGGCATGGAGTTCCCGGCTGAGCTCACCGGCAATGTTCCGGCGGAAAGGGCCGGCGACGCCGTCCGTTTCGACCATGTGAGCCTGACCTACAAGGGCGCAGGCGCACCCAGCCTCTCCGACATCAATTTCACCGCCAAGCGCGGCCAGACCATCGGCGTCATCGGCGGCACCGGCAGCGGCAAATCCAGCCTCATCAGCCTCATCCCCCGCTTCTACGACGCCACTGAGGGCAGTGTGGAGATCATGGGCCGACCGGTCCGGCAGTACCCCCGCGCCGACCTGCGCGGCAAGGTGGCTGTGGTCATGCAGAAGGCCCAGCTCTTCGGCGGCACCATCCGCTCCAACCTGCTCTGGGGCAACCAGAATGCCTCCGACGCCGACCTCTGGGCTGCGCTGGAAACGGCACAGGCTGCGGAGTTCGTGAAAGCCAAGCCCCTCGGCCTCGACGAGCCGGTGGAGCAGGGCGGACGCAACCTCTCCGGCGGTCAGAAACAGCGTCTGACCATTGCCCGCGCCCTCGTAGGCAAGCCGGACATCCTCATCCTCGACGACAGCGCCAGCGCACTGGACTACGCCACCGACGCGGCCCTGCGCAAAGCTCTGGCTGCTCTGCCGGGCGATCTGACCGTCTTCATCGTCAGCCAGCGCGCTGCCAGCCTGCAGCACGCCGACCAGATCATCGTGCTGGACGATGGCCGCATGGTGGGCCTTGGCCGTCACGCCGAGCTGCTGGAAAGCTGCCCGGTCTACAAGGAAATTTACGAGAGCCAGTTCAAGAAAGGGGATGCGCAGAAATGAGTGCAAAAGCAAAAAGCAAGCTGACCCCTGAACAGCAGAAGGCCACCATGACCCGGGTGCTGCAGAAAATCAAGCCCTACGGCTTCTTCGTGGTGTGCAGCCTCATCGTGGCCGCTGTGAGCGTGGCGGCCCAGCTGTATATCCCCATCCTCTGCGGCAGTGCCATCGACATGATGCTGGGCAAAGGTGCCGTGGACCACGCGGGCGTGCTGCGCATCATCTACGAGATCATCGTGGTGGCTGTTGTCGCCGCCTTTGCGCAGTGGCTGCTGAGCGTCTGCAACAACCGCATCACCTTCGCAGTCAGCCGTGACCTGCGCAACGCCGCCATGCGGAAGATCCAGACCCTTTCCCTCTCTTACCTCGACAGCCATCCTTCCGGCGACATCGTGAGCCGGATGGTGGCCGATGTGGATACCTTCGCGGACGGCCTGCTGATGGGCTTCACCCAGCTGTTCTCGGGTGTGCTGACCATCCTCGGCACTCTGCTCTTCATGTTGCAGCAGAATGTCCCCATCACGCTGGTGGTGGTCTGCATCACCCCGCTGAGCCTTGTGGTGGCCAGCTTTCTCGCAAAGCGTAGCTACAAGTATTTCCAGAGCCAGAGCACCGTGCGCGGCGAGCAGACTGCCCTTGTCAACGAGATGATAGAGGGTCAGAAGGTCGTGCAGGCCTTCGGCCACGAGGCCCAGAGCCTCGAGGCTTTTGACGAGGTGAATGGCCGACTGCAGAACGTGAGCCTGAAGGCCATCTTCTTCTCCAGCATGACCAACCCCGCCACCCGCTTCGTCAACAACATCGTCTACGCAGGCGTCGGCCTCGTGGGCGCGATCTATGCCGTAGCCGGAGGCATCACCATCGGCCAGCTGAGCATCTTCCTGAACTACGCCAACCAGTACACCAAGCCCTTCAACGAAATTTCCGGCGTCGTGACCGAGCTGCAGAACGCTCTGGCCTGCGCAGCCCGCGTGTTCGAGCTGCTGGACGCCGAAGACCAGACCCCCGAAGCGGAGAACGCCGCAAAGCTCGTGCCGGACGGCCACGTCCAGATCGAGGACGTCTCTTTCCGCTATCTGCCCGACCGCCCGCTCATCGAGGGCCTGTCTCTGGACATCAAGCCCGGCCAGCGCATCGCCATCGTCGGCCCCACCGGCTGCGGCAAGACCACCCTCATCAACCTGCTCATGCGGTTCTATGATGTCAACGGCGGCTCCATCAAAGTCTCCGGCACCGACATCCGGGACGTGACCCGCGCCTCCCTGCGCGGCAGCTACGGCATGGTGTTACAAGATACCTGGCTCCGGGCCGGCACCGTGCGGGAGAACATCGCCTACGGCAAGCCGGACGCCCCCCTCGACGAGGTGGTGGCTGCGGCCAAGGCAGCCCATGCCGACAGCTTCATCCGCCGCCTGCCCGAGGGCTACGACACCGTCATCGCCGAGGACGGCGGCAACATCAGCCAGGGCCAGAAGCAGCTGCTCTGCATCGCCCGCGTGATGCTCTGTCTGCCCCCGATGCTGATTTTGGACGAGGCCACCTCCTCCATCGACACCCGCACCGAGGTGCGTATCCAGGCAGCCTTTGCCCGGATGATGCAGGGCCGCACCAGCTTCATCGTGGCACACCGCCTTTCCACCATCCGGGAGGCCGACGTCATCCTCGTGATGAAGGACGGCCACATCGTGGAGCAGGGCGACCACGATACCCTGCTGGCGCAGGGCGGCTTCTACGCCAAGCTCTATAACAGCCAATTCGAGGGTGTGGAGACTTAACGCTTCAACTTATAGCAATTCAACTTTTTAATGCAACAGCGGTGAATTGCATATCGCAAAGATGCCGTTTGAATGTTGCACTAATTTCTTGACTTGCGATAAAATTTGCGATAAACGATTTTGGGAAGGAATATAATCGTGTCGAAAGATGAATATTTGATTACAGATCCACCCCTTAAAGCGCTGACTGTTTTTGCGATGCCGATGATCCTTGGCAGCTTTTTTCAACAAGTATACAATATGGCCGATTCCATAATAGTTGGTCAATTTGTTGGCTCCTCGGCACTTGCGGCTGTTGGTGCTTGTGCTGCACTGACCAATGTTTTTATTTGTGTGGCGCTTGGTGCTGGTGTGGGCGCAGGTGTGCTTGTAAGCCGCTGTTTTGGTGCAAAAAATTATGGTAAAATGAAAACCATTGTGTCAACGTCCCTGATCAGCTTTTTGATCTTAAGCGTTGTCCTTGGTGTCTTTGGCTTTTGCTTTTCCCATTTCATGATGAGCGGATTACAGACCCCTGCCGATATATTGGAAGAAGCAGTATTGTATCTGCGTGTCTACTTTGTGGGTTTCCCGTTTCTATTCATGTACAACATTCTTTCCACCATGTTCACTTCCATCGGTGAATCCAAAATTCCGTTGGGACTGCTGATATTCTCATCTATCCTGAATATTTTTATGGATCTCTGGATGGTGGCTGGTCTTGGTCTGGGGGTGTTTGGTGCAGCCCTTGCGACCTTGATCGCACAAGGAATTTCTGCCGTGTTTTCGTTTTTGATCTTTCTGTCTCGGATGCGGCAATACAAGAGCTCCTTTAGCAGGTTCGACCGGCAGGAGCTGTATTCCATGCTTCGCATTGCGGTACCATCGGTTTTGCAGCAGTCTACAGTGTCTATCGGTATGATGATCGTGCAGGCAGTGGTAAATCCCTTCGGCACACAGGCACTTGCCGGGTATGCGGCAACGATGCGGGTAGAAAATGTTTTTTCGCTGATCTTCGTATCCATCGGCAATGCAGTTTCGCCGTTTGTATCCCAGAATCTTGGCGCAAAGAAAATTGAGCGTATCAAAAAAGGTTATCATGCTGCACTGGTGTTGGATCTATGCTTTGCAGTTCTTGCTTTCGTGGTCATTGAAACACTGCACACACAGATTTCCTCGTTGTTCCTGGGAAAAGACGGAACCGCGTTGGCCTATCAGGTGTCCGGTGATTATATGAGATGGCTTGGTTACTTTTTCATCTTCATGGGCATCAAGATGGCAACTGATGGCGTTCTTCGCGGACTTGGAATCATGCGGCCGTTTCTTATTGCAAATATGGTAAACCTTGCGATCCGCTTGTCTGTTGCTTTGATTTGTGCACCGCGTTTTGGCATTGCTTTTGTTTGGCTTGCAGTCCCGGCAGGTTGGCTTGCAAACTTCCTTATTTCCTATGCGGCGCTCAGAAGATCGTGGCCAGAGGATAAAGCAGCGGTATCTCAATGATTTCATGCAGTGGAGAGGTGCTTTGTTCTGACGGGTTTCACTTACAGAGAATGTGACGCGAAAAAAATTCGCCGGTGTTCCGTTTGATGATAAAAATAGCCCCCGGCAAGTGATAGGTGTATCGATTCGCCAGGCTCTCGATCTTTGTGCCGTCGATGAACACTTCCTCTTACAACAAAAAATGAGATAGGCAACCCCTTTCGGGGAAGTCTATCTCATTTTTTTCGTTGGGGCTATTTTGCAACAGCCCCATTTTTGTTTGCTCTGTTTTATTTTTTGCGGGTCGGCAATATTTTCTTTTTTACCTGTTTTCGGCTTTCAGCACCATTGCCTCAGCAGGCGGCGGTGTGAGGGTGGAATGGGCCAGAATAAAGGCAGCGGCGTGGCTGGATGCGATGCGCTGGGCGGCGCGGCGGCGGTCGTTGGAAGCGAAGGTGTGCTCCCCGTCCCGCTTTGCGTCCCAGTGGGCAAGCTCATCGTCCACCTCGGCTTCCGTCGGCCAGAGCTCTTCTTTCTGCGCCACCAGCAGCAGACCCATCCGGCTGCGCAGCTTGCGCTCGGCCTCGGTATGGAGCCAGGCTCGGAATTCTTCCACAGTCTGGCCCTGCACCTTTAAGTACTGGTCAAAATTGACGCCGTTGGCCTGCATCCGCAGGTTGAACTGGCGCTGCTCGGCAAAGTAGTTGCCGGCCACCAGCTGCTTGGGCAGCGGGCCGGTGACGTGTGTACCCAGCTGGGCGATGAGGGCCTGTTCGGCCACGGCGCGGGCCTGCTGGCAGCGCTGGGCGTAGATGTCCTGCGTCACCTTGGCGCGGAGGGCGCGCTTGCCCTCGGCGTCGTCGGCGCGGTCTTCGTCACCGTGGCGGCGGTTTATTTCAAGCTCGATGGTCAGCTCCCGGATAGGCCGAGGCTGGATGGGCTGGGTAAAGCCGGTGTACTCTCCCAGTTCCAGCGGCGGCAGGCAGAAGAACTGCGCCCCCGCCCGGAAGCCCTCAGCCCGATTCACAGCCAGAAGCTCAAAATCCGGGTCGGTGACGGGCTGCAAATCGTTTTCTTTCATCAGCTGGGCGAACAGGGGCGAGAAACCCTCCAGAATCGCCCGATTGACCGCCGCCGTCAGCAGGTCATCCTCGTCCTGCGGAGCGTCCGGGGCCGCCTTTTCGGCCTGCACCGCCGCTTCCAGCTCTTCTGCTGCGGCGGAAAAGACCACCCGGCAGTCACCGGGTTCTGCCATGCCAAAATGTTCGAGTTTCATTTTCTTCTCCCCCTCTCAGCGGACGATGCCGGCCATCAGCACCAGCAGCACGATGCCCAGCACCACATACAGCACCTCTGCCCCCAGGACGGACTTGTCGCCCTCGACGTACATCTCGGCGGGGTCGTCGGGGTTATAATAAAGGGTGACGACAGCTCCCTGTGCAAGCTCTCTGCCCTTGGCAGACTTGGGGTAATGGAGGCGGTGGGTGCCGCCAGCAGTGGTGAACTCCAACAGGTAGGCTTCGCCGTCCCGGCTCTGGACCGTGCCTGCCACAGCGGCCTCGACCTTTTCGCCCCTGGTCATGAGCTTGCGGCGTCTCGACCAGCTCCGCCATGCCATGTAAAACATAATGCCTGCACCGATGAGAAAGATAATGATGTTGAACATTCGCAGTTTCCCTCTTCCGTAAATAGTCCCGCCGGGCCGCTGCCCCGCAGGGGTAATATTTATTGTATCATACTCCACCGGATTTTTCGCCCCATTCGGCCTATACGGAATGCAACAATTTTCGCAAAAAAATTTGTCGTACTATTTTTGCAGAAAACGCTTGACTTTCTTTGCACCTGTGGTATAATAAACATCGTTCCGAGCCGAACGGCAGCGAACAAAACAGAATATGCGGATATGGCGGAATTGGCAGACGCGTTAGATTCAGGTTCTAATCGGGGCAACTCGGTGGAGGTTCAAGTCCTCTTATCCGCACCAAACCATGAAAATCCGAACCTTTTCTCGATAGGAGAAGGGTTCGGATTTTTTGTTTTCTTCGGAAAGCAAAATGAAGGCTCCTTCCCGACGGCTGTGTGTCCAAAACCTTATCAGAAGAACCGTATAACAAAAGTCACAACTGTAAAGGTGCCGTAATTTTTCAGAAGCCGATGCCGGACGTATCAAGGATATTGAAAGCGTGACTAACCATGATGTGAAGGCTGTTGAATATTTTTTGAAAGAAGAATTTGATAAGTTAGGCGGAATGGACGACTATAAAGAGTTTATCCACTTCGGGCTGACTTCACAAGATATTAACAATACTTCTATTCCTCTGTCTGTAAAAGAGGCATTGGAACAGGTATATTATCCGCAGATAGAGGAATTGATAGCGCAACTCCGTGCTTATGCTGAAGAGTGGGCGAATATTCCGATGCTCGCCAAAACGCACGGACAGCCGGCTTCTCCTACTCGTCTGGGAAAAGAGATAATGGTGTTTGTATATCGTTTGGAACGCCAACTGGTTGCATTGAAGGCTTGTCCGGTTACTGCTAAGTTTGGCGGTGCTACGGGAAATTACAATGCACATCATGTGGCTTATCCGGAATATGACTGGAAAGCTTTCGGGAATAAGTTTGTGAATGAAGTGTTGGGACTGAGCCGTGAGGAATGGACGACACAGATTTCCAACTATGACAACATGGCTGCTATTTTTGACGGGATGAAACGTATCGATACGATTTTGATCGATTTGTGCCGTGATTTCTGGCAGTATGTTTCTATGGAGGATTTTAAACAGAAGATCAAAGCCGGTGAGGTCGGTTCTTCTGCTATGCCGCACAAGGTGAATCCGATCGATTTCGAAAATGCGGAAGGTAATTTGGGTATGGCAAATGCTATCTTGACGCACCTGGCAACCAAGTTGCCGATTTCACGTTTGCAGCGCGACCTGACAGACTCTACAGTCCTTCGTAATGTCGGTGTGCCGATGGCTCATGTCGAAATCGCATTCAAAAGTTTAACAAAAGGGCTGGGTAAGTTGTTATTAAACGAGAAAGCATTGTACCGGGATTTGGATAACTGCTGGGCTGTAGTGGCCGAAGGAATTCAGACTATCCTTCGTCGTGAAGGGTATCCGAAACCTTATGAAGCATTAAAAGCCTTGACTCGTACAAATGAAGGTATCACAGCCGAATCGATCAGTAATTTTATTGATACGTTGCAGGTTAGCGATGCTGTTAAAGCTGAATTAAAGGCGATAACGCCGCATAATTATACAGGTATTTAGTGAGAAACAATGGGTAGCCGTGAGGTTACCAAGTAGTTAATTATCATTTAATTTACATCAAATGAGCACAGAAGAAAGAGATGAATCTCAACCGCGTCCAAGAAAGGTGATACCAAGTATCAGACGGGAAAACACAGACCAGGATTCTGAAAGAAGACCTTACAATCAAGGTTATAACAGACCTGAGGGAAACAACTATGAACGGAGACCATATAACCGCGGAGGTTATAATTCTTATGGGGACAACCGCTCTTATGGAGACAGACCGAGTCGCCCGCGTACGTATGATAACCGTGATGGCGGTTACAACAAACCGTATAACCGCGATAATGGTGGAAACCGTAGCTATGGCAACTCTAATCGTGAAGGCGGCTATAACAGCAGACCTTCTTATGGTAGCAATCGCCCTTATGGTAACAACGATCGCCCTTCTTACGGCAATGACCGTTCTTATGGGAACGATCGTCCGTACAATCGTCCGTCTCGCCCGAACTATGAAGACAGAGGAAAGGCTTATTCGGCTACTCCGTCCGGCGAAGGTGTTTCGGGTGATGGTGTAAAGAAAAGAAGACCGCGTGTAGGTGATACCCGTGTAAGTTCGTCTTACGATAATCGTGATAATCGTGGTGGCAGACCTTCATACGGTAATAACAACAACCGTTATGGAAATGGCGGCGGACGTGGCGGCTACAATAACAACAGACGTCCGAACAACAATCGCCGTACCGGTGATTACAATCCGAATGCCAAGTATAACTTCCAGAAGCAGTTGAAGTATAAGGAAGTGCTGGCAGATCCTAACGAACCGATCCGCTTGAATAAGTTCTTGTCCAATGCAGGTGTTTGTTCTCGTCGCGAGGCGGATGAATTTATCCAGGAAGGAGTTGTTCAGGTAAATGGTCAGGTTGTAACTGAATTGGGAACGAAGATTACGCGTCAGGATACGGTGTTGTTCAAAGACCAGCCGGTTCAGATCGAGAGTAAAGTGTATATTGTCCTGAATAAGCCGAAGAATTGTGTGACAACTTCCGATGATCCTCAGGAACGTCTGACTGTCATGGATTTGGTAAAGAACGCTTGCCAGGAACGAATTTATCCGGTGGGACGTCTGGACCGTAATACGACAGGTGTACTGTTGCTGACGAACGATGGCGATCTGGCTTCCAAGCTGACGCATCCTTCTTTCAAGAAGAAGAAAATCTACCATGTATGGTTGGATAAGAACGTATCTATCGAAGATATGGAAAAGATCGCTAACGGATTAGCGCTTGAAGACGG
>ENA-UERX01000303-UERX01000303.1-human-gut-metagenome-genome-assembly--contig:-NODE-303-length-37068-cov-8.408991_pt1 | contig 37068 bp, 42 predicted proteins | sample MGYA00242992_ERZ507993 | MGnify/ENA primary metagenome ERZ507993 (study PRJEB26167, sample SAMN06115487) | human gut metagenome | host: Homo sapiens | place: China:Chongqing | collected 2015-04-10... | reverse complement strand
TTGGCTTCATCAATCACAAGCACGCGGTCAAGGTCGGCTTCGGCTTCTATCAAGCGGGGCTTGACGGTATCGCCCAGCCCGTCCTCGGCGGTCTGGTAAATCACTTGGAATGGCGGTAAGGGCTTCATTCCCGGCAGCGTTCCCCCGGTGGTGCAGGCGGCGGCAAGGCGTAGGGCAAAGGTGGTCTTTCCCTCGCCGGGGTTGCCCTGTACTATGGTTACTTTCCCAAAGGGGATATACGGTTTCCATAGCCATTCGACGGTCTGTGTGTCAACCTCGCTCATGCGGATAATCTCAACGGTTTCCTCCTGCGGTGGCTCTTTCAAGCCGTAGACTGCTTCCCGCAAAAACTTTCCGTCTGTGATTTCCGCCCGGTGCTGCAATACCTCGTTCCAGTCCTTGTAAAGCGGCACAAGGCGGTGGACGGTATATCCCTCCGGCACAAGCTCCGCAAGGCGGCTGCAAGCGTCACTTCCGGCTTGGTCGTTGTCAAGGCAGAGGTACACGGTCTTGATGTCCAGACGGTCAGAAAGGAAACGCAAAAGGGCTTTCTCGCCCACGCCGCCCAACGCCAGATAGCTTTGCTTTTGCCAGTCCTTTTTGAACAGGCAGAGGAAAGATAAGAGGTCTATCGGGGCTTCAAAGACAAACAATCTTTCGCCCTCGCCCCGGTAGCAGAAGTTAAAGGCTTTGTCGCTGCCTTTCACATCAAGCCGGAAGTTCCCGGCTGTGCCGCGCTGGTGGGCGTATCTCGGTATGCCGCTTTCATCTCTGCCGACAAATACGGCGTTATGGTAGGCGGCTTCCTCGTAAATGTCCCCGGTGGAAAAGAAAACGCCCGTCACATCTTCATCAATGCGGCGGGCGGCTGTGAGGTAGTTCCTCGCTATGCGGTTGTCGGTGCTGCGGGGTGGCAGTCGGAAGTCAGAGAGGGGCGCGGGGCTTGGTCTGTCCGGCGGCGGGGCTGCGCCTTTTTCTCCTGTCAGCATTTCAACGGCTTCGGTGAAGCTCTTGCCGAAAAACTCCATGACAAAATCAACGGGTGCGCCGCCCTTGCTCTGGCTGTGCCTATACCATTTGTTTCCCCGGACGGTCAAGCTGTCGTGCCGTTTCCAGCGGTACTCGTTCCCGGCGCGGGTAAGCTGCTCGCCCTGTCCGTGCAGAAAAGAAACAAGGTCGGCTTGGTTGGCGCGGTCTATTTGTTCTTGGGTGTAATACATAGTTGATACCTCTCTTTCTGTGGTTGAATTGTTCATAGTTTTGATGTAGAATGAAACCGAAAAATCGGAAGTTAGTGAGGTGCGGATTGTGAATGAAAGAGAAAAAAATATTCACTTATGGTTTGAAATGTGGCTTACAAAACAGGATTTAGGTATTGATGATATTTTTGCAGAAGATGTAATTTATACTGAAAGTTGGTGTCCAAAATATAATAACCGTCAAATCGTAAAACACTGGTTTCAGGAATGGAATACTCGTGGCAAAGTCGTTGCTTGGGAAATCAAACAATTTTTCCACAAAGGAAATCAGACGATTGTGGAGTGGTATTTCAAAAATGAAATGAACAATGGGAGCATAGAGGAATTTGATGGAATTTCCCTGGTTGAATGGACAAAGGATAATAAAATAAAATCATTGAAAGAGTTTGGCTGCAATTTGAATAATTATAATCCGTATGAGCATAGTGACCTGCCCGAATTTAGGGACGAAAGAGCAAGTTGGTTTTAATATTAGGAATCAATAGCGTCCATTTTATCGGAAAACATTTAGGACGGACAGGCAAAGTAGCTTGCCCGTCCTTTTCTTTATCGCTCCTGTTCCTGCCGCTTGGTGCGGCTCTGCGTCTGCTCCGGCTGGTCGGCGCGGAGTGCAATATCCACGCACCTACGGATTTTTTGAAGCTCGGCAACCTCGGCGCGGGTAGCTTTCAGTTTGGTATAATCGCTGTCCCTCTGTGTTTTGAGGTCAGCATATTCCTGTTCCCATTCCGCAATAGGCAAGGTCTTTGTTCCTTTCGGCAGATTTGCATGGAGATAGCGGCTTGCTGCGTTCCATAGGGTCAGCTCGGCGCGGTGGGCTTCCTCGTACTTGTCGCGCTTGTTTGTCCAGCCGTTTTGCAGCTTTTTCAGCTCATCGTGAATGGGCTTGTACTCTGTATAGTTCTTCCCGTATTCAATTAGCTTTTGCAGCTTCTTCATGCGTTCCTCGGCGGTTTTCATTCCCTCCCGGATTGAATAGGCTTTATCGCTGACAGAGGAAAGGGAAGCGTCCAGTTCATCAAGATTAGAGATACCATGCTCGGAAAGATAGTTGACCGCTGCCGCTATAGTTTTCAGTTCATCGGCTGTGTGCTGTTGTTGCCAACGCTGCGAATACTTCCGGCTCTTTTCTCTCTGAACGCTCAAATACTTCATCAGCAGATTTGCAAGGTTGGGAGATTGCGGCGGCTGTTCCGGGGCGGTTTCCCGCGCCTTGAACAGGTCGGCAATCCACTCTTTGAGCTTCCCAATCTGCGCCCGGATTTCCCGGATAAGGCGGTTTGCCTTTTGGATATTTCGGTTCAGTTCGCCTTTCTCGGTGGCGATACCTTTCTTCTCCATCTGGCAAGCCGCCACGCCCATGTGGACGGTGGGTATCTCGTCAATGCCGCGCTCGGCGTTGCTGCGGTGGTCGATACGCTCCGGGCTTCCGTTCCTCTCCAAAAAGTCGTTGGTAAAGTCAGCCCATGCCTTGCGCCACAAGAGGGTGTTGTCCTTGTCGTTCCAGCCTGTAAGGTCAACTTTGTGGGTTTTGTATCTGCCGCTTGGCAAGCGGATACGCTCGCCGTTTTCGTCAAGGTCATATTCCTTTTTGGATTTCGCCGCCCACGCGCCGCGCTCGTCAAGGGGGCGCATGGTAAGCATAATATGACAATGGGGGTTGCCGCTGTTGGTGTCGTGGATAACAAAATCCACACACATTCCCTTAGAAACAAATTGAGAGGAACAGTATTCCCGGACAAGCCGGATCTGTTCCTCTCTGGATAATTCTATGGGGAGCGCCGCGTCAATCTCTCTGGCAAGCTGGGCGTTCCCGGCTTTCTCGTAAAGCTCCACGCTGTTCCACAAGGTTGAACGGTCAGCGAATGAGGGCGGTGCGTGGGGCGGCAACATGATTTCTGTATGGACAACGCCGCCTTTGCGAGTGTAGTCATGGGTCATTCCGTCCCATTCGTTTGTCAGCTTTTCGCCGCTTCGGTAGGCGGCTGCGGCAACGGCTGATTTGCCTTTTCCTCGGCTCACAATGCCGATGTTCCAATGGTAAATGGCTATGGGTATCACCTCCCGGATAGGATAATAAAACCCGCAAAAATGGTACAGACGCCAAAGGCGGGTGTACTGTTTTTGTGGGTGTGCAGGGATAGCCGCGAAGCGGCGCAAGGGGTGCAGCCCCTTGTTGCGGCAAAGCCGCCATATCGGAGCGCGGGGAAATCTCCCTGTGCGGAGATAAGCCCTCGGCAGAGCGCACAACACCCGCAAGGGTGTATAAGTGCGCCCTTAGTTCCTAAGGGATTTTCAGCTTGTCGCTCCCTCTGCTCGTTTTTTCAGATATTCCCGCGCTGGTTCACTCGTCAAGGCAAGCCGGAGAAGTGCTGTGGCTTCCTCGTCGGTCATGTTCTTTGCTTCCGGCACAATGCTTTCAAAGACCGCGCCCCGGACAATAAGGCGGTGGCTGCGCGTTCTGCGTTCCTCTTTGGATAGCTTCTGACGCAACATCTTTTCCCGGTTCTCAAACTGCCGGATTTTCTTCTTTCCGTCCTCAATCTCGGCGGTCAGTTCTTCAAAGGTTTTTGTTCTCGGTTTCGTCATAGCTGGCCGCTCCTTTCTGCCTGTCGGCATAGAAAAAGGACAGTCGATTTTCTCGGCTGCCCTTTCGATATGAGATAGATTATTCAGTTTGCGGCGGGGTCTTGTTCTGATACTTCTTCATCAGAAGTCTGGCTGTCAGGAAGCGGGTCATATCCGTCTGGGTTTCCGTCAAGCTTCATACCTGTTTCGTCACTAAAAGAAGTTAAGTCCAAATTCCCGTTTTCTGTCAGCTTCTGGATAACTTCTGCCAACTGATTTTTTATTGTTTCGCTATCATCTTTCATGCCGCCATTTTCCAGATATACCTTGCAATCGCCAATCTCAAAGGTCGCATAGTAAATAGCATTTTGCTCGCCTCGGCTGTTCGGGTCTGTTACAAAATATCCTGCGACTATGGTTATACCGTTGATTTCAGAGACTTTCTCCGTTCCAACAATTACAGTATCAAGCAACTGCACATCTGATGTTGAAATGATTACTTTCACATTTCCGACTTGTCCCTCAAATCCAATCAGTTCTTGTGAACCGCCTGCGTCTATATCGCTATTTAGAAAAATTGCATTGGCTGTAACAGGTAAATCCGAAAATAAAGCTAAGGTTTCATCTTCTGTAAGTGGCTTTGTAGTTACATCTACATCTAAAGCCAAAGAACCGCCAACATTATCAGACTTCACAAAAACAATTTTTTCCCCGTTATTCAATGTGGCTATATCGGTATGACTGCCAAATAATCCACTTTGAAACAATCCCACACCTAAGACGGTTACAGCTACAAAACAGGCTGCAATAGCTCCCCATTTAGCCCAAACTGGCTTTTTTGCTTTCTTCTTGTAGCTGATAGCTTCATCAACATACTTGCTGTCAAGCTCGCTCATGGCTTCGGAAAACTTCTTTGAGTTCATACGAATACCTCTCTTTCTGCTAAATAGCTTTTCATTTTTTGTCGGATACGGGTCAGCCGGACGGAGATATTTTTCTCCGAAAGCCCTACAAACTCGGCTATGTCTTTACAGCTATCGGAAAACCAATAGCGGCGCATGAAGATAACGCGGTTCTCGACGGTCAGCGTGTCCAGAAAACTTTCAATGATACGGGCTAACTCTCTGGCTTCAATCTCGGCTTCCACTGTGTTCGGGTCTGCTATACAGGCTTCGATTTCCTCCATAGCAATCGTGTAAGTGCTGTTTCGCTTGGCTGCTTCCTTTCTGTAATAGATTTTCAGTGAAATGTTCCGAACGATTTTACAGATATAGGTCAGAAGCGGGTGGGGGTTCGCCGGGGGGATTGCGTTCCATGCGCCTAAATAAGCGTCGTTTACACATTCCTCCGCGTCTTGTCTGCTGCCTACGATATGGTAGGAAAGATTGTGGCAGACCTTTCCGTATTTTATATCCAGCTCTCGTATGCCTTGTTCTGAACGTCCAAAAAACATTTCTATGATTTTTTCGTCGTCTATCATCTCACCGCCTCCTTTCGGGCTTCACCTATGTACTACGGTTTCAGCGGCAAATACTACATCTAATCCGAAACTTTTTCAAAAAAATTATAGCACATCTTTTTGAATAGGGTGTGTCAAGTTGCCGGAATGTTTCTTTGCCGCTTCGCTTGCCGCCTTGCGGCGTTCCTCGCTGTATGGGGCGGTCAGGCGGAAAGAGAAGCGCCCCTTGCGGATTTCAAACTCCATGCAGCCCGTTTCCGGGTCTGCGTCGATCTGGCGGCACTGGTCGGGGTGAGCTACGGCGTAGGCGGTCAGCCTGTTCTTGAGGTCGGTGTTGTGGGTGCGGATATGGATAAGCGGGTCTTTCTCGTCAAACCAAATATCGGTGGTCTTTTCCTGCTTCGTAAGCCCTGTTCTCATAAACTCTCCTTTCTGCGCCCCTGTTACGCAATAGGGGCATTTTTCGGGTGTTTTTCCCGGCTCTTGACTTGGGGAAAATGAGGATTTTCAAATAGAAACCGCCCGGACGGGGAGTGTATCGTCGGGGGCGGCTGTTATCGCAAGATTTCCGTTTTTTCCGGCTCTTGACCGTCAGACGCGGATAAACGCGAGCTGTCGGCAAGTACCAGTTTGAGCAGCTTGTCGCGGAATGTTTCTGTGCTGCTGTGATTGAAAAATAACTCCGCAACAATGGTCTGTCCGTTCCTCTGTGTCGTGATGATGCTGTCGGGGGTCTGTTCTGCCATAGGCGGCTCCTTTCTTTGGGCGCAAAAGAGGGATTTCCCGTAGTTCGGAAAATCCCTCTTGGTTGACGGTTATTCTGTTTTACTATGTGGGCTGTGCGGCGGCTGCCTGCGCCTTTCTCCTTGCCCGGTATTCCCGCGCTTTCATGCGGTCATACTCCCGCTGCTTTTCAAGGTTTCGCGCCCGGTACTCCCTTGAATACTGCCGGTGGTAGGCGCGGCTCTTTTCCTTTTTGGCTTCTTCGATTTCCTCCCGCATTTGCCGGATTTCCTGCTCGGTCGGTTCTGCAAGCTGTGTCACTTCATTCTCAAACTTGCCGATATAATTGAAATATATGCTGATGTGCTGGATTGCGTATCTCGCCCTTTTCTGGTCGCGCTCATGCACTTCAATCCGGCTGATAAACTCGTTGAGAATGGTGGGGGTCAGGTCGGTAAAGGAGGCATGGCGTTCCGTCAGCTTCAAAAACTTCTGCGCCCGTCCTCCCGCGTTCTCATAAGCGGACAGCTGCTCTTGGAGCGTGGCAAGCTCCGCTTTCAGCGCGTAGTATTCTTCCGAATACTTCTGCGACATCTGCTCATAACGGTCTTGTGAGATCGTGCCGAGGGCGTTGTCCTCGTAGAGCTTGTTCAGCACCTTGTCGATCTGTTCAAGGCGCGTCGTGATTTGCGGAATACGCTTCTGCTGTTTCTTGGTCTGGTCGGTCTGCTGCATGGCAAGGTTCTTTTTTACTAATGCTTCAAACTCCGCCCGATTGCTGATAGAATAGTCCTCGATTTTCTTCAGCACTTCCGCGATGGTCTGCATGAGCAAGTCCGCGTCCATGATGTGCGGGGAATGGCATTTTGGGTTCTTGGCTTTTCCCTTGTGGTACTCGCTGCAATAGGCAACATGGCGCTTGCCGCCGTTCCGGTAATCTATACGAATGTGCATTTTTGCGCCGCAGTCTTTACAGAAAAGCAAGCCGGACAGAGGGTGGATTTCTCCGTCCCCGTTGGGGCGTCTGACGGGTGCGTTTTCCAAAATCCGCTGTACGGTTTCAAAATCGCTGCGGCTGATAATCGGCTCATGCACATTTTCTGTGATGTGCCACTGGCTCCGGTCTACATAGTGGTTATGTTTATCCCGGAAATGCTTTGTAGTCTTGAAGTTGACTACATCTCCGCAATACTCCTGCCGTGTGAGGATATTGGTCAAGGTGACTTTGTTCCACTTGCAGCGGTTATCCTCGTTGAGCGTCTTATTTTTACAGGTTCCCCGCCCTCGGTCTTTCATGTAGAAAGTGGGGGTTGGGATTTGCTCCTGTGTCAGATATACGGCGATTTGATTGCGGTTCTTCCCGCCGATAAACAGACGGAAAATCAAGCGGACAACCTCGGCGGCTTCCTCGTCGATTATCCAAAAATCCTTGTTGTCCGGGTCTTTGACATAGCCGTAAGGGGCTTCGGTGACAATCGGCTTTCCACTCATGCCTTTGGTCTTAATGCCCGTTTTCACTTTCTTGCTGATGTCCTTTGCGTACCACTCCGACATGATATTGATAAAGGGCGCAAACTCCAATGTGTCGGGCTTCTCGCTGTCAATGCCGTTGTTGACCGCGATAAAGCGCACATTGTTCCGTCTGACTATCTCCATTGCGTTGCCGACTTGGAGATAGTCGCGCCCCCAGCGGGTAAGGTCTTTCATAATGCAGACACCGATTTTCCCGTTTTCCACATCGTCCATCATGCGGGAGTAGGCGGAACGGTCAAAAAATCTGCCGCTTTCGTCGTCGTCGATGTAGTGCCGGATATTGGTTAGGTGCCGCCCTCTGGCATAGTTCTCCAAAAATATTTTTTTTTCTGTATGCTGTTGCTCTCGCCGCCGTCCCTGTCCTCGTCGCCCACGGAAAGGCGGGAGTAAAGGGCTGTGATTTTGCTATAATCAGTCATGTGCATAACCTCCTGTGCGTCCATGTATGTGTCATTTACACTTAAAATTATGCACTCCAACGGGCAGAGCCATACTCCATACCGTGACGGTACTTCTTGGCGTTTTTACTTTTGAGGTACACCGCCAGACGCAGGCCAGCACCGCAGCACAGCCCTACCAGCAGATCCAACGGGTGCAGGCTGGGCCAGAAACTTTGCAGCGCCCCAGGCAGGACAGCAAACAGGGAAAGGAATTTCTCTGAAGCATTTGCCCCCTGAGCCAGTCGCCATGCCTCCCCGAAGTTAGTAGCAAACAGCCCCATCAGGAGATAGGGCAGGTTCAGCAAAACGAGCTTTTTGATGTCAAACTGCTTTTTCATCGTTCCAGCTCCTTTCGCTTGGTGCGGTCCACCACGGCATTTTTGACCATCTCTTTGAACTGACTGAGTTTTGCCAGCACAGACGGGCGTTCCGTTTTCTCGGCCTTCTTGACCTTTTTGCTGGTGTACTCGGTAAATGCAGCGGTCAGCGCATCGGCGTCACGGCCTTTGAAAAAGATCAGGTACTTGGGCGGGGAGCTGCTGCGGTCTTTCTTCACCGCATAGTCCACACCATATTTCCGGGCGATCTTCTCAAATTCCTTGATGGAGGGGTCTGTGATCTCGATATTGGAGATTCCCTGATTCTGACCAATAAGCTGCTTGACGGTCTGTTTGCCGTGGGGTGTCACAGGGGCATCACGGCTTCTCTGCTTTTGCAGCTTCTTTTCCTTGCAGTGGGCCATGTACTTGCTGATGGCGGCTTTAAGCAGACGCCCGGTGAACTTTGTTCCGCTGACAACCAGCGTTAAAGTCCTGTTTTCCACTTCTTCCTGCATTTTCATCGCCTCCTTTCCACGAAGTTTGCAGGTGTGGTGTATTTTCTTCTAAGGTGGGACCACCAGCCGCCGGAGAAGGTATTTCTTCATCGAACCGCCCTCAACGAATTTGCTCAGAACGGTCATAGAGCAAATCTCCATTTCTGACCTTTGCATGACTGAGAATCTTGATCTGTCCCTTTGCCTGACTGTCCAGAGCTTTTTCATAGCCCTTATCTGACAAAAACAGGCGGGTTCGTTCACCTTTCCAGCCCACCGGGGAGTCATGCGTCAGCACATCAAAAATAATCATGTGCCGGGTGTTCTCAGCAAATCGCTGGAGATCCATGTAGTCATGGCCGTGATAGTTCTGCGCTCCAGCTTTCTGGCGCATTTCTTCCATCAGCTGACCGATTGTTTTGCCTTCTGGCATAAAACTCACTTCCTTTCCCACTCTCATACAACCATCAAAATCATGTCTCTCAGCTGAGCAAAGTAGAGTTTGCCTTGCGGGGTTATCAGCGTATAGGAGCCGATATGCCCGTGATTGCAGTAGTCTTTGACACAAAACAGTCCTTCATTGGCTGGCTTTGCATAGGGCAGTACATTACCGGATGCGGTGCGGTACACAAAACGCTTTTCCAGAAGGAAACGGACAAACCGACGCTCCGGGACAAGCAACTCTTTGGCGGTGGTGCGGAGGTTGGTACTGTGATTGAGGTCGATGAACAAATCATAAAAGGCTGCCTTACTCTCCAGCAGGGCATTTTCCTCTCGTAGCGACGCATTTTCTTCCCGCTCAGCAAGCAGCTCGGAGCAGAGCTTTATCAGAGCTTCCGGAGAAGTGGCTATCTCCCACAACTTCTCTTTTGTGAGATAGGCTCCGTGCTTGCGAATGGCAGGTAGAACTTCATCAAACACCCATTGTTCAAACCGTTCCGCTGACGGCAGTTTACTATGGGCGATCAGACGATATAGATCACCTTCGGGGATAAAGAGCATTTCGACCATTTGTACCGCGGGGCTTCCATCTGCCTTTTTCCCAGTCTGGACCCCTATGGAACATTTCGTTCCACCCCTGGTATGGTCGCGGACAGCTTTGCGTGGATTGGTATATCCCAGCGCTGTTGCCACATCTGTACCGCAAAATAATACTTTGCCATTCTGTTCCAAAGTGCGAATGCTTCCGAACTCTGGACTATTGAAAATTTCAATCTGATTCATGCTGTGCCTCCTTTGGTGTAATACAAAAGCGGCTGATTACCAGCCGCCTGCGTGCATATCGTGATTTACCAGTGAAGTGTAGTGGTTATTCATGGTGGTAGGAGCGTTGAACAGCACTGCAAGCAGGTACTGCTTGATGTTGTGTACCTGGGTGGTGTTCTTTTGCAGACAGTCCATGACAAACTCGATGTGAGAGCTGTCCAGCTTCAAAAAGCGGGAGCGTACAATTTCATGAGGAAAGTCCGCACCAGAGATCCGGGTGGTCTTTCGTTTGGCACAGACCGTTTCTACCAACAGCTCTACGATCTCATTCAGGTCATCCAGGTAGAGAGGATAACGCTGCTTCAGACAATCATACTCGATATTCTCCAAAATCAATTCCCGATAATTTTCTATCTCTGTGACAGACATCGCATCCCTTCCTTTCCGTTCCGGCGGTATTACCGCCGCTGTTTCCCGGAAGGGAATGGAATCGGTATTTGATCCATGAGTATTTTGTTTTTGGGTATTTGATTTCTTAGTATTTAATTGTGTTGGATTTTCCGGTAACGGATTTACCGCTGACGGGTTTACCGTTATCGGGTTTTCCGACAACGGCTTATCCAACATCGGTTCTCCCTCGATGGGACGCTCAAAAATGGTATACTCATTGGCTGCGAATTTACCAGAAGCATCAGTTGTCTGTCTGCGTCGAATGTATCCGGCTGTTTCAAGCTCATTGACAGCAGAGCGGATTGCATCTTTGCTTTCTCGATTGATATAGCTGAGTCCTGACAGCGTATAATCCCAGTCATCAGGCAGAGATAACATCTGCGACAAGAGACCCTTTGCCTTCAAAGAAAGTCGTTTGTCTTTTAGATGAAAATTGCTCATAACCGTGTAATCGCCAGTGCGTTCTACACGAAAAACAGCCATTTACTTCACTCCTTTCATTTCTCAGGTATGAAAAAAGCCGCAATTCATAAAAGAATTGTGGCAGCGGTTAGGGTCTGTCTGTATCTTTTTTCTTGCGTCGGTAGGGGCGTTTTGGCATTGGTGGTTTATCAAACAGATCCCTTTCCTGAGAAAATGGTAAGGTTTGAAAAACACGGTCAATCTCGGTGGATTCCATATCACGCTGTGAGCGGCAATCTTCTTGAATAGCTTCTCGGATTTCTCTTACAGTACACATATTCATTCCTTTCCTTTCGTTGTATCGGTTATGAACGACGGTGTTTTTTAGGCTTGAAGTCGAGGATATGCCCCTCAATAACATGAGCATATCTCTTAATTTTGATTTCTCGACGCTGCTGGCTTTGCAGAGCTGACTGATACCCGTCCTCTGTGAGAAAAAGCCTCATTTCGTCACCAGGTTCTCCATAAGCAGTAGGGCGCAAGACAGTAAACTCAATCATCCAGCAAGTGCTGTCCCAAAATCGCTCCACTGCAAGAATGTTGTGGCCTTTCAGCTCCCTTGCTGCAATATCTTTCATAGGCTCTCCCTTCATCGTTCCTGATCTCGTTGGCGTTTTTTCTGCCATTGTTCCAGCAGTTTAATAATGGTTTCCTGCATTTTGGCCGGTGTATAGCTTTTGGGGAAATACTTTCGCAAGGTATCGCTGCTCAAGGTCACTTTATCCAGATCACCCTTTTTTTCCTCTGACATGATGGCAAGCATCACATCTTCTGACAATTTCCCTTCCTGGCTGAACTTTTTCATTCGCTGAGCCTGAGAGAGAGAAGGGGTAGCCTGCTCATAGTCCATTGTTTCCACCAGCATTTGCTGTTCGTCCGTTTTCAAAAAAGAGAGTTCATAGGCTGGGTTAAATGCGATTTTCTTTTCATCCACCATATCCAAAAGCTCTGGAATCAGTTCAGTCAAACGAACATATCGCATTACCTGGATACCGCTTCGTTCACCGGCTTCTTTTGCCACCTGGTCTCTGGCGCTCAACTTCTGTTCAACTTGAACAGAAGTCAGGTCTGTTCTTGCTCCTTGATGTTTAATGGCTTCCAGCTTCATTTTGTAGGCAAAGGCCCTTTCACTGGGGAGCAGATTTTCTCGCTGCAAATTGCTGTCAACCATAATAATTGTGGCAGCATCGTCATCCAAGTCGCGCACAATGACAGGCATGGTTTCTTTTCCGGCCAATTCGCTGGCTCTGCGGCGTCTGTGACCGGCTACCAGCTCATAACCGCCATCAGGCAGTGGTCTGGCAATCGCAGGAACCAAAACTCCATACTTTTTGATGCTGTCTGCGGTTTCTATCATTGCATCATCATCCTTGACCTTGAAGGGGTGATCCTTGAACGGATGCAGTTCAGATAGGGGAATTTCCTGAATTTTTTCCAGTTGCTCGTCTTGCCGACTTTCTTCAGTAGAAAACAGGTCATCTACTGAGGCCAGCTCTATTTTTTTCGCGCTGCTTTTCAAGTTTCAATACCTCCTTCGTCAGATTTTTGTAGCCCTCAGCCACTTTGCCATTAGGATCATGGGCATAAATGCTTTTTCCTTCAGCACTGATTTCTTTAGCCCTGACAGAATGAGGAATTTCTGATGTAAACACCTTGATCTTACTGCCATAGGTTTCGCGCAGAAGAGCGGAGATTTCTTTGGCAAAGTTGGTTCGGCTGTCTACCATCGTCAGCAGAATCCCATCAATTTGCAGCTTGGGATTGATTTGTCTGCGAACCTTATTGATAGTTTGCAAAAGCTGCTCCAAACCTTTAGCTGGAAGATACTCTGCCTGGACGGGGATTATAACCCTATTAGCGGCAGCCAGTGCATTGACCGTAAGCATACCCAGGGAGGGCTGGCAATCAATAAGGATATGGGAGTATTGCCCCTTCAGCGTGTCCAGATATTGTCGCAGAATGGTTTCTCGGCTCATAGCGTTTACCAGAGATACCTCCATACCAGATAGCTGGATGTCCGCAGGCATCAGGTCTACGCCCTCAGGGTGGTGCAGGATACCCTCGCCGGGACGAATTGGTTCATCCATCAAAATACGGCCCATAGCGTCTGACAGTGTAAAGGGCAGCTTATCAGGCTGAGGATTGCCCAAGCTGATGGTCAGGCTTCCCTGTGGGTCTCCGTCAATCAGAAGGACTTTCTTCCCGGACTGCGCCAGACCAATTCCAAGATTGGCACAAGTGGTTGTTTTGCCGACACCACCTTTTTGGTTGGCTATGGCAATAATCTGTGTATTCATAATTTCACCTCATTTCTTTCTAAGTTTAGATATGAAAAAAAGTGCCTGCTCTACCTTTCCTGAGAAAGATAAAACAGGCACTTTTACTGGCTCAATACCTCTTGTAATGAACCTCTATGTATGGTAAACTATGTCCACGATACCATGAATATAATTAAGTCTCGACGGGAATTGAACTTTTGGCTAACGCCAAATTTCGCGCCTTTGCAAACAGAGTGCAAACAATAGGGGGCTAAAATCCTTTGTTTTTGCTTGATTTTGCTTGTACAAGGTTTATAGAGAACATGGAGAAAAGCCTTGATATAACTGCATTTTCTTTATCCCCGTTGATAGGGAATATATGCACTGGGTCCATCTCCTAAGCGTTAGGCCGCTGGTTCGACTCCAGTCCGGGGTGCCAGAGAAAAGCGGAACATCCGATCGGATGTTCCGCTTTTCTCTGGATTTTGCGCCTTTTCGAAAAAATCTCCGGAAAAATCCAAGCCGGGAAGGAGATGGCCTTGCATTTTTGGGAAAGGCATAGTAAAATACTACCAAATAGAGGCAGAGTAGAAGCACGCGTGTCGGCCAACAGGCCACAGTGCCGGAGGAACGGGGAGTTGTCCGCCGGACGAAAGGAGATTTCCGCAGTGTGTGCTTCGCATCCCGCTGCCGCATACCGGAACCGGCGGGCGGTGCTTGCCCGGCCTCCTCTGTGCGGCGTAACTGCCCACAGAAGGAGGAATTTTTTATGTATCCCCACCCCTTTTCCGTCGGCTATTGGCGCACAGCCGCCAATGAGCTGAAAGACGTCCGGAAGTTGACCTTTGCGGCGCTGTGCATCGCTTTGTGCATGGCGCTGGCCGCCATTCCGTCGGTGCCCCTGTGGGGCGGTGCCAAAATCACCTGGGGCTTCCTGGCCCGGGCGGTGTGCGCATGGGTCTGCGGACCTGTACTGGGCGTTGTGTTTGCCGTGGCGGAGGATCTGCTGAGCTTTTTCATCACCGGTGGCGGCGGCTACCCTTTCTTTCCCGGCTATACCCTGACCACCATGCTGGGTGTTTTTGTATACTCTTTGTTTTTCTACAAGTCGAAAATTACGTTTAGTAGAGCTTTTTGGGCGAAATTGCTGACCAATATCCAGAATGTGATCCTGGGCGCACTCTGGATGGCCATTCTCAGCGGCAAGGCGTGGTACGTCACCGCCAGCGGCAGCGCCATTAAAAACCTGATCTGTCTGCCCTTTCAGGCAATTCTGCTCTATACCCTGTTCACCACCCTTCGTCCGTTTTTGGTGAAAATGCGGTTGATTGAGTGACAGGGAAAACCTCTTTTCGGTGATACGTGCGCCCCGGCTTCGGCCGGGGCACTTTTCGTATGAAAACCGGCGGGAAAGGGGGAAGTTCATCATTTGCTTTCCCTTTGTTCACAAATTGTTTACCTGCCCCCATTGACTTTGAATGGCGGGGGTGGTAAACTGCGTTTAGCACTCAGGAAGAAAGAGTGCTAAATGAAATTTGAGGTGCTTTTTGTGGACTTGACTGACCGGAAAAAGCAAATATTGAAAGTGGTGGTGGAGGATTACATCCGCACCGCCGAGCCGGTAGGCTCCAAAGCCATTGCCGCGGAAATGGGCGGCAGCGTTTCTTCTGCCACCATCCGCAATGAGCTTTCCGACCTGGTGGAGCTTGGTTATCTGGAACAGCCCCATACCTCCGCCGGACGGGTGCCGTCCCCCAAGGGCTACCGGCTGTACGTCAACGAGCTGATGGAGCGCCAGCGGCTCTCCTTAGCGGAGACCGAAAAGATCAACCAGTCCCTCCAGATGAAAATGGAGGAGTTGGACCGGGTGATTTCTCAGGCGGGTCGGGCCGTCAGCAGCTTTGTGAATTACCCCGCCTATGTGGCGACTGCCGGAAAGGGCAGCATCACCGCCAGCCGCTTTGATCTGCTGCCAGTGGATGAGAAAAGCTGCATCGTGGTCATGATGATGGGCGACAACCGGGTGAAATCCCAACTGCTGCGGATGCAGCTGAAGGTGGACCGGGACCAGATGGCCGCATTGGTGGAGCTTTTGAACCGGCATTTCACAGGGATCTCCATTAAGGAGATGAACCAGAAGCTGATGGCCATTTCGCAGGGCATTACCCCGCAGCTGTTTCTGCTGCTGAGCCAGACAGTGAATTATGCGGTGGATGTTCTGGAGGAATCCAACCATCGGGAGTTCATCATGGCGGGCACCAATCAGCTCTTGAAGCTGCCGGAGTTCCGGGACGCCGACAAAGCCCATGAATTGATGAGCTTTCTGGCGGACGATAAGGAAAAGCTGCCGGTGCCGGACGAGGGTCCCATGAAGATCCTGATCGGGCCGGAAAACGTCAGCGACGCGTTGAAGGACACCAGCGTGGTGGTGGCCAGCTACGATATCGGCGATGATATGCGGGGGTTGATCGGCGTGGTCGGTCCTACCCGGATGGATTACGCCACCGTGGCCGCCCGGCTGACGGGCTTTGCCGATGGGCTGACCAGACTGTTCGGCAAGCAGGAAAAACAAGAACTACCCCCGAAGGAGGATACAGATACATGAGCGAAGAAACCAAAGAGCCTTTAGAGGAAACTCCCGTGACCGCGGAAACGGCGGAGACGGAGCAGGAAAAGACTCCGGAGAATCAGGAGCCGGAAAAGAAGGCCAAGAAGAAAGAAAAGAAGGAAAAGGGCATCACCTTTACCTGGGAGCAGGTGGAGAAGATGGAGCTGGCTGTCAAGCAGCTGGAATCCGTGAAGGATCAGTTCACCCGCCTCACTGCCGAGTATGACAACTACCGCAAGCGCACCACCAAGGAAAAGGATGGCATCTATCAGGATGCCAAGGGCGACACCATCAAGACCTTCCTGGCGGTGTATGACAATCTGGAACGGGCCGCAGCCGCCGAGGGCGGCGAGGACGATCCCCACAAAAAGGGATTGGAGATGATCTTCCACCAGTTCAAGGAGCTGCTTGCCAAGGAGGGCGTCAAGGAGATCGAGGCCAAGGGCAAGGAATTTGACCCGGAGCTGATGGACGCCGTCATGCACATTGAGGACGAGAGACTTGGAGAAAACGTAGTGGCTCAGGTGTTCCAGGCGGGCTTTGAACTGAACGGCAAGGTCCTGCGCCACGCCATCGTACAGGTGGCCAACTAAAAGGAGATTTATATGGATAAGAAGCTGTACCGTGATCCCCAGAACGGGATGATCGCCGGTGTGTGCGCCGGTGTCGCCGAGTATTTCGGCTGGGACCCCACCTGGGTTCGGCTGGGCTGGGCGCTGTTCACACTGCTGGGCGGCAGCGGACTGATTCTGTATCTGATCGCGGCGATCATCATGCCGCGGATGGACCGTATGTGATCCGAGCGCCGGTGAAAACCGGGGTATGCAAATAGTTATCAATAAAAATTCAGATAAATTTGGAGGAATTCATTATGTCTAAGGTTATCGGTATCGACTTAGGTACAACAAATAGCTGCGTGGCTGTCATGGAGGGCGGCGAAGCCGTTGTCATCCCCAACGCAGAGGGCAACCGCACCACCCCGTCTGTGGTGGCATTCAGCAAGACCGGCGAGCGTATGGTGGGCCAGGTGGCAAAGCGTCAGGCCATCACCAACCCCGACCGCACCATTTCTTCCATCAAGCGTGAAATGGGCAGCGATTACAAGGTGAACGTGGACGGCAAGGCCTACACCCCTCAGGAGATCAGCGCCATGATCCTGCAGAAGCTCAAGAGCGACGCTGAGGCCTATCTGGGCCAGACCGTTTCTGAGGCTGTCATCACCGTTCCCGCTTACTTTACCGACGCCCAGCGTCAGGCCACCAAGGACGCCGGCAAGATCGCCGGTCTGGACGTGAAGCGTATCATCAACGAGCCTACCGCAGCCGCTCTTGCCTACGGTGTGGATAAGGAGCAGTCCCAGAAGATCATGGTCTATGACCTGGGCGGCGGTACCTTCGACGTGTCCATTCTGGACATTGATGACGGCGTTATCGAGGTTCTGGCCACCGCAGGCAACAACCGTCTGGGCGGCGATGACTTCGATGAGTGCATTATGAAGTGGATGGTCAGCGAGTTCAAGCGCACCGACAATGTGGACCTCTCCGGCGACAAGGTTGCCATGCAGCGCCTGAAGGAGGCTGCTGAGAAGGCCAAGATCGAGCTGTCCGGCGTGACCACCTCCAACATCAACCTGCCCTATATCACTGCGGACGCCACCGGCCCCAAGCATCTGGATCTGACCCTGACCCGGGCTAAGTTCAACGAGCTGACCGCTCATCTGGTGGAGGCTACCGCCGGCCCCGTCCGTCAGGCTCTGGGTGACGCTGGCCTCACCGGCAATGACATCCACAAGGTCCTGATGGTGGGCGGCTCCAGCCGTATCCCCGCCGTGCAGGACATGGTCAAGAAGCTCACCGGCAAAGAAGGCTTCAAGGGCATCAACCCCGACGAGTGCGTGGCTATGGGTGCAGCCCTGCAGGGCGGCGTGCTCACCGGCGACGTGAAGGGCCTGCTGCTGCTGGACGTCACCCCCCTGTCCTTGGGCATTGAGACCATGGGCGGCGTGTGCACCAAGCTGATCGACCGCAACACTACCATCCCTGTGAAGAAGAGCCAGATCTTCTCCACTGCTGCGGATAACCAGACCTCTGTGGAGGTCAACGTCCTTCAGGGCGAGCGTGAAATGGCTGCTGCCAACAAGTCCCTGGGCCGCTTCCATCTGGACGGCATCGCTCCCGCCCGCCGTGGCGTGCCTCAGATCGAGGTCACCTTCGATATCGATGCCAACGGCATCGTGAATGTCTCCGCCAAGGATCTGGGCACCGGTACCGAGCAGCATATCACCATCACCTCCTCCTCCAACATGAGCAAGGACGATATTGAGAAGGCTGTCAAGGAAGCCGAGCAGTATGCCGCTCAGGACAAGAAGATGAAAGAGGACGTGGAGACCCGCAACCAGGCCGACCAGATGGTCTACCAGAGCGAAAAGACCCTGAGCGAGATGGGCGACAAGATCCCCGCCGATGACAAGAACAAGGTCCAGGCCGGGATCGACAAGCTGAAGGAGGCCCTGAAGGGCACCGACACCGCCGCCATCAAGGCCGCTACCGACGCCCTGACCCAGGACTTCTACGCCGTCAGCGAGAAGCTCTATCAGCAGGCCAACCCCCAGGGTGCCCAGGGCGGCGCTCAGGCCGGTCCCGACATGGGCGGCCAGCAGGGCGGCAATGCCCAGGGCGGTCAGTATTACGACGCTGACTACAAGGTCGTGGATGATGACGACCAGAACAAGAAGTAAAAAACCTATACGGATCGGAACCGATGGGACGGGGATCATTCCCCGCCCCATTGGGGCCGTTTTGGAGCAAACTTAGAGATGAGGAATCCGGAACGGGGAAGCCGGTTCCTGATTCCTGATTCTTAAGTGATTCCTGAGAGGAGCAGCAAGTATGGCAGCAGAAAAACGTGATTATTACGAGGTCCTGGGCGTTGACAAGAGCGCATCCGAGGACGAGATCAAGCGCGCATATAAGAAGATGGCCCGGAAGTATCATCCGGACCTGAATCCTGACAATAAAGAGGCAGAGGAGAAGTTCAAGGAGGTCAACGAGGCCTATGAGGTTCTCTCTGACTCTGATAAAAAAGCCCGTTATGACCAGTTCGGCTTTGCGGGTGTGGACCCTAACTACGGAGCGGGGGCCGGCGGCGGTGCTTACGGTGCCGGCGGCTTCGACTTTGGCGATCTGGGGGATATTTTCGGCAGCTTCTTTGGCGGCGGCTTCGGCTCCGCCCAGCGCCGGAACCCCAATGCGCCCCAGCGGGGCGAGAGCATCCGCCTGAGTGTGACCATCAGCTTTGAGGAGGCGGCCTTCGGCTGCGAGAAAGAGGTCAGCGTGGACCGCTATGAGACCTGCGCAGTCTGTCACGGCTCCGGCTGTGCCGACGGTACCTCTCCTGAGGTCTGCCCGGACTGCCACGGCTCCGGTCAGGTGCAGGTGCGGCGGCAGACGCCCATGGGTGTGTTCGCCACCACCTCTCCCTGCGGCCGCTGCGGCGGCAAGGGCCGGATCATCAAGACTCCCTGTACCGCCTGCCGGGGCAGCGGCTTAGAGCGCAAGCGCCGCACCATTCAGGCTAAGATCCCCGCGGGTATCGACAACGGCCAGACCATCTCCATCCGGGGTCAGGGTCACGCCGGAAAGAACGGCGGCCCGTCCGGCGATCTGCTCATCACCATTACCGTCCGGCCCCACGAGCTGTTCCGCCGGGAGGGTACCTCCGTCCTCTGTGAGGCGCCCATTACCTTTGCGCAGGCAGTTCTGGGTGCGGAACTGGAGATTCCCACCATTGACGGCAAGGTAAAATATGACCTGCCGGAGGGCACTCAGTCCGGCACCACCTTCCGGTTGAAGGGCAAGGGTATTCCTGAACTCAACGGCCGGGGCCGGGGTGACCAGTATGTGACTGTTTATATCGAAACGCCCCGGAACCTGAACCGGGAGCAGAAGGAAGCTCTGAAAAAGTTTGCGGAATCCGTAGGTGATAACAACTACGAGGAACGGAAGAAGTTCTTCAAGAAGTTTAAGAAGTGAGGCAAGGTATGTACCTGGCAGATTACCATACCCATACGCAGTTTTCTCCCGACGCTCATGATCCCATGACGGTGATGGCTCAGGCCGCACTGGATGCCGGGATGGACGAGATCTGCTTTACGGATCATGTGGAGCCCCTGACCTGGGGGTCCAATGAGCTGCGCCCGCCCTATGACTGGTCGGCGCTGACGGAGGATTTCGCCAACGTTCAGGCCGCGCTGGGGGACCGCATCCATCTGCGGCTGGGCATGGAAATGGGCGACGCGCAGAAGGCCCCGGCCCACATGAAAAAGCTGTTGGAGGACGCGCCGCAGTTTGATTTCATCATCGGCTCGGTGCACCTGCTGTCGGAGCGCTTCGGAAGCGAGGATCTGTATCTCTACACGCCCAAGGATCAGGCGGAGGCTCAGACCGCATTGGGAGATTATCTGGAAGAGGTTTTAGCGCTGGCAAAGCTGGGCGGCTTTACGGTTCTGGGCCATTTGACTCTGCCCCTGCGGTATTTCAATGAGATGCGGGGGCTTCATACCAGCTTTGATTCCTATGAGGCTGAGATCCGGGAAATTTTGAAAACTCTGATCGAAAATGGGCGAGGCATCGAGTTAAACGTCAACCGGGGCAATACGCCCTTGCCGGACGCCAAGTGGCTGCGGATCTACCGGGAACTGGGCGGTGAGCTCATCACCCTGGGCACCGACGCCCACAGCCCGGAGCATGTGGGCCGCTTTATCCGGGAGCGGCAGGCTCTGTTGAAAGAATGTGGCTTCACCCGGTTCTGTACCTTTGAAAAGCAGATCCCTGTCTGGCACGCACTGTAATAAAGAATTGATTTTTGCCGGAGGGCGGTGTATACTGACCCTGCATCATCCGAAAAAAACGATTATTTGGAGGAAATGACTATGAAAATCGCATTGGGCTGTGACCACGGCGGCTACGAGCTGAAGCAGTTTATCATGAAGACCCTGGAAAAGCTGGGCTATGAGTATGAGGATTTCGGCTGCTACTCTCTGGAGAGCTGCGATTATCCCGATTTCGGCGCTGCCGCTGCCCGTGCCGTGGCTGAGGGCAAGTGCGACCGCGGTATTGTGATCTGCACCACCGGTATCGGCATTTCCATTGCTGCCAACAAGATCAAGGGTATCCGCTGCGCCCACTGTGCCGACTGCCTGGAAGCAGAGATGACCCGCCGCCACAATGACGCCAACATGATGGCCATCGGCGCGGGCTTTACCGGCAAGAATATGGCAGAGCGCATGGTGGAGGTGTTCCTGACCACCGAGTTTGAGGGCGGCCGCCATGAGCGCCGGGTCAACAAGATGATGGCCCTGGAACAGGAATAACAGACCGAAAAGCAGAAACGGGGTGAGGCGGCATGGCATCAGGCACCAGAGGATACAGCAGCTATCGCGGGAGAGGCCGGAAGGGAAAAATTTTCCTGGCCATCCTGCTGATCCTCATTATTCTGGGTTCTGTGGGCTTTATTATGGCCCGGGAGCACATGCGCTATGACGCCGACGGTAATCTCCACTTTGACCTGCCTTGGGACAAAGGGACTTCCGGCCCTGTCGAAGCCCCCGGAGACCCGGATGTGGTGATCCGGGAACCGGAGCAGACCGATGTCAAAACACCGGTCCGGGGGAGGCTGCTGGCGGCAAAGCCGCTGACAATGGAAGATCAGGAGACCGCTGAGACGCCGCTTTCCGAAGCCGCCGTAACGGCGGTGACGCTGAAGGACAGCGCCGGCCGGGTGTATTTTGACAGCAGCGCTGCCGTGACCGGCGCAGTCAGCGTGAAACCGGACACCGGGGAGGCACTGAATGGCCTGACGGCCCGGACAGACGTGACCGCTGCGGCCCGGATCGCCTGCTTCCACGATCCCAAGGCCGCCAACGCCGACGTAGAGGACATGGGCCTGAAGAACACCGGCGGTTATATCTTCTATGACGGCAACAACAGCCAGTGGCTGGACCCCGGCCATGAAAAGGCCCGGACGTATCTGCTGAATATCATCCGGGAAGCTGCGGAGCAGGGATTCCGAGAGATCATTCTGACGGATGTCAACTATCCCACCGCAGGCAAGCTGGACAAGATCGACTTTTCCAACGCCATGACCGCCGGGAACACGGCAGAGGCGGGACGGCAGGCACAGATCGAGGGCTTCCTACGGGAGGTGCGGGATGCACTGCCGAAGGATGTGATCCTTTCTCTGGAACTGCCTGCGGAGACTGTTCTCACCGGGACGAACAGTGACGCCGGGCAGGAACTCAGCGCCTTGGCGCCGCTGGTGGACCGCATCTATGCGGAGACCACCGAGGTGGAGGCCCCTGCATTGGAGACCGCCGTCAAGGCGGCGTCCGCTGCCTGTGACTTTGTGCCGGAGCTGACAGAACAGCCTGCCGAAGGTCTGGAAAACTGGCTGTTGCTCCAAAAGTAAATGAAAAGTATCCCGCATTGTTTTCACAATGCGGGATACTTTTTTACAGCTCGCCGAGAAATTCCCCGTCCCGGTGGATTTTTACGGTGATGGGGGCAAACTGAGGGTACGCGGACAAAAACTCGTCGGTAAAGGCAAAGTCTTCCCACTGGTGCATGGGCAGAAACCGGCGAACCTCCATCAGATTCAAAAAATAGTTAGGCCCCAGATAGCCATCCATTTTCAGCCGGGAGTCCAAGGGAAGCATGGCCAAATCGACGCGGCGGCCCCGGAGAGGTTCTGTGTACCGCTTGAAATTGGCCTCCATATTGCGGTTCCAAGCCAAGTCCTCTTCCGCCCAGTGCCACCAGTTCAGGTCTCCGGCGTGGAAGATGGACTGTCCGTTGACCGTTACCATCCACGCCACGCCCTCGTCGGTGGAGGGGAAGGTCTCCACGGTGACGCCGGGGAGAGGGGTAAAGGTGCCATGCTTGCCGCAGCGGCGGCATTTGGCGGCGATCTCCGGTGAAAGCTGCCACTTTGTCAAATTGTGGGGCGTCAGGTGAAAGTCGTTGCCTAACAGGAATTGAATGTCCGCCTTGCGGTCCGCCAGTGCGAACACCGCCGGATTGAAATGGTCCTCGTGGCGGTGGCTGACGAACACCAGCAGCGGCTTGTCCGGCAGGGGCGGGAGAACGCCCTTCCACCAGTCGAACAGCAGGCAGACCTGATCCAGTTCGATGAAAAAACCGTCGTGGGCCAAAAATGTGACACGCATGTAAATTTTCTCCTTGATTCGCAAAAAGGGGGTGGGAAGCCGTCCCGCCTTGTGGTAAGATTATAGCATGAAACGAACAGATTCGACAACTGAAAATCTATTGCGGGCGCTGCCGGAGCCGCTGTTGGGCTGGTACCGGGAAAACGCCCGGGACCTGCCTTGGCGGCACACAGAGGACCCTTACCGCATCTGGGTGTCGGAGATCATGCTCCAGCAGACCCGCGTGGCGGCGGTCCTGGGCTATTATGCCCGTTTTTTGGCGGTGTTCCCCACAGTGGAGGTGCTGGCGGAGACAGACGAGGAGCTGCTCATGAAGCTGTGGGAGGGCCTTGGCTATTACAGCCGGGCCAGAAACCTGCAAAAGGCGGCAAAGGAGATCACGGTGCTGGGCGGTTTTCCGGACACCTATGACGGCTTGCTGGCTCTGCCGGGCGTCGGAGACTACACCGCCTCCGCCATTGCCGCCGCAGCCTTCGGACGGCGGGAACCGGCGGTGGACGGCAACGTGCTTCGGGTTATGACCCGGCTGACGGACTGCCACGATGACATTTCTGATCCGAAAACCAAGCGGGCTGTCCGGGCGGCGCTGGCGGAAGTCATGCCGGAGGAACCGGCGGACATCCGCATTTTCAATCAGGCCATGATGGAGCTGGGGGCCACAGTCTGTGGGCCCAATACCGCTCCCCGGTGCGATGACTGCCCCGTAAGCGGCCTGTGTCTGGGCCGACAGCGGGGAACGGCAGAGATCCTGCCGGTGAAAAAGGCGAAAAAGGAGCGGCGGGTGGAGGAAAAAACCGTGCTCCTGCTGATGAGAGACGGAAAGATCGCCCTGCGGAAGCGGCCTAAAACCGGCCTGCTGGCGGGACTTTGGGAGTTTCCCAATGTGGAGGGCACTCTGGATGAAACAGCCGCCGGTGCGGCGGTGGAGGCCATGGGCCTGTCGGTGATTGACTGGCAGAGCCGCCTGACGGCCAAGCACATCTTCACCCATGTGGAGTGGCGCATGACCGGCTACACGCTGACCGTCCGGGGCGACGGCCCTGCGGAACTGGAATGGGTGGATGCGGCAGGCCTTGCGGCGCGCTCTGTGCCGTCGGCATTTGCCCGGTATTATGAAGAAGCAAAGCGTGAATTGGAGATGAAGTAAAATGGGATTCTTGCTGGGACTGCCTTTGAAGCTGCTGGCGCTGGTCTTTGGCCTGCTCCGGGTGTTGATCCCTGTCTTGCTGCTGATTTTGGTCATTCGTTGGCTGTGGCGGAAATACGGCGGCCACAGGCGCTCGGAATCAGCAAAAAAAGACGAACCCCACTTCAAAGGGCCGGTGTATACCGTGGACTACAAGGAAGTCAAGGACGATGACAGGCACAAGGAATGATCCTGCTTGCCGCCCTGATGTTATAAGGAGAAATCATGCTGAAGGTTTTTAATGTCGTCGGCGTTATTGTGCTGCTTTTGCTGCTGCGGAAGCTGATCTGGTGCCTGCGGTGGCTGTGGTGCTGGAAACATGGCCGGGAGACCCCGCCGCCCATCGGCTGGCTGCCCAGCCGGGACGGGGGCCGGTTTGACGCTCATGTGCAAAAGTTTGACGGGGAGGACTGACAATGGCTTTCTGGAAAAAGAGCGCGGACCCTTGGGACATCGACCCCGACGAGCGCAGGCTGGCTTCAGAACCGGCGGAAAAAGCTCCCGGTTTGTTGGATACCCTCTGGGGGGATTGGGACGCTATGCGGGCGGAATGGCAGGAGACACGGGAGAGTCTGAAGCTTCCGCCGGAGAAGTGCCCCTGGTGCGGCAAGGACATGGAGCAGGGTTTCCTTATGGGAGGCAGGGGCGTTGCCTGGCACCGGGGCATCCCCACCGGAAAGGCGCGGTGGCTCAGTCCCGGACGTGAAAATATCATGCGGGTGGACACGGAAGGCGACATTTTACGCTACCACACGGCCTGGTACTGCCCGGACTGCAAAAAGATGACTGTTGACACCGCTGATCTGCGGACGCTGGCGGAGGATGGTTTCTTTTCCTGACGCGCAGACAAAGCACTGAAAGAGCGGAATGAAACAAAAGAGGGAGAATAAAAAAGATGGCACAGCTTTATTTCAAATACGGGGCCATGGGCTCCAGCAAAACGGCCAACGCTTTGATGGCCCGGTTCAACTATGAGGAGCGGGGCCAAAAGACCCTGCTGGTGAAGCCCCGGATGGACCAGCGGGACGGAGACCACATGGTCCATTCCCGTATCGGTCTGGAATACCCCTGCGTCTACTTCGACGAAATGCGGGCGCTGTCCGAGGATGCGTTGAAAGAAAACGCCTGTATCATTGTGGACGAGGCCCAATTCCTCTCCAAGGAGGAAGTGGACTATCTGGTGCATGTGGTGGACGATCTGGGGGTCCCCGTGATCTGCTACGGACTGCGGGCGGACTTCAAGGGAGAGCTGTTCCCCGGCAGCTACGAGCTGCTGGTGATGGCTGACAAGCTGGAGGAGGTCAAGACCATCTGCTGGTGCGGCAAAAAGGCTATGTTCAACGCCCGGTTCGACGAAAACGGCAAGGTTTTGAAGGAGGGCGCTCAGGTGGTCTTGGGGGCCAATGACAAATACATCGGCCTGTGCCGCCGCCACTGGCGGGCCGGGGATCTGGGCCCGGACTTCAACGGAAAGGGTACGGGAGACTGATGATCTGTAATCTCTGCCCCCGCCGCTGCGGTGTGGAGCGAACGCCGGACAAGGCGGCGGGCATGTGCGCCATGCCCACTTGGCCGGTGGCGGCACGGGCCATGCTGCATCAGTGGGAGGAACCATGCCTGGTGGGGGAGCACGGCGCGGGCGCCGTGTTTTTCTCCGGGTGCAATCTCCGGTGCAAATTTTGTCAGAACGGCGTGATCTCTCAGGAAGGCTACGGCAAGCCCATCACCCCCCGGCGGCTCCGGGAGATTTTTGAGGAACTGGTGGAGCAGGGCGCGGCCTGCTTGGATTTAGTGACGCCCACTCACTTCACGGACGCGGTGCTGGAGGCCTTGGGCGGGGAGCGCTGGCCGGTGCCGGTGGTTTGGAACTGCGGCGGGTATGAGTCCGTGGAGACCCTGAAACGCTTGGAGAACCGGGTACAGGTGTACCTGCCGGACCTGAAATATGCCCTGACAGAGCCGGCCAAAGCGTATTCCGGTGCGGCGGATTACCCGGAGACGGCGAAAGCGGCCATTTTAGAGATGTTCCGCCAGACCGGGCCGTACAGAATGGAAAACGGCCAGCTGAGAAGCGGCGTTCTCATCCGGCATCTGGTGCTGCCGGGAGAACTGGAAAACACGAAGGCCGTCATCGACTGGGTGGCGGAGACCTTCCGCCCCGGCGAAGTGCTGTTTTCTCTCATGAGCCAGTACACGCCCCAGCCGGGGGCCGAGGGCAAGCTGGCCCGAAAGGTAACAAAGGTGGAATACCGGGCGGCGGAACGGTACATGGCAGATTGCGGCATTGCCGACGGCTTCACTCAGGAGCGAACCTCCGCCAAGGAGGAGTATACCCCGGATTTCCATTTGCAGGGGATCTGAGACACCGGGCGGAATAAACAGGGATTTGATGGAGGCTGCATGGCTTTTGATTTCAAGAAAGAATACAAAGAATTTTATATGCCGAAAAACAAACCGGAGATCATTACAGTTCCCAAAGCGAATTACATTGCGGTGAGGGGAAAGGGTGATCCCAATGAAGAGGACGGGGCATATCAGCAGGCGATCAGCGTATTATACGCAGTTGCCTACACGCTGAAAATGAGCTATAAAACGGATCATAAAATTGCCGGTTTTTTTGAATATGTCGTTCCACCGCTTGAAGGCTTCTGGTGGCAAGAAAATACGGATGGAGTGGATTACACCGATAAGTCCACATTCAACTGGATCTCCGTTATCCGCTTGCCTGATTTCGTAATGAAAGAGGATTTTGAATGGGCGGTTGAGACCGCGGCGAAAAAGAAAAAACTGGATTGTTCCTCGGCAGAGCTTATGACGATTGATGAAGGCTTGTGCGTTCAGATCATGCACTTGGGAGCATTTGATGATGAGCCTGCAACCGTCGCGCTTATGGACGCATATTTGGAGCAGAACGGATATGCAAATGATCTGAATAAGGAAAGATTACATCATGAGATCTATCTGTCCGATGCGAGAAAGGTTGCTCCGGAAAAATGGAAAACGGTTATCAGACATCCTATAAAGAAAATGTGAACGTCCATTTGACGAGGAGCTATGGCAACGCCCCTGTATGATTTTTCATACAGGGGCGTTTTTATACACTTTTCAGATACCCAGCAGGAAAGAGGCGAAGCGGAAGTAGATCAGCAGGGAGAGGGCATCCACGATGGTGGTGATGAAGGGAGAGGCCATCACCGCCGGGTCAAAGCCGATCTTTTTAGCCAGCAGCGGCAGCATACAGCCTACGATCTTGGCGGCGAACACGGTGCACACCAGCGTCAGGCAGATGACGGCGGCTACGGTGACGGTGATGGGATTGTGGAATACCATCCGGTCCAGCAGCATCAGCTTGGCAAAGTTGGCGCCGGCCAGAACGGTGCCGCACAGCAGCGCCACCCGGCACTCCTTCCAGACCACCTGGATCAGGTCGGAAAATTCGATCTCTCCCAGAGACAGGCCGCGGATCACTGTGACGCTGGCCTGAGAGCCGCAGTTGCCGCCGGTGTCCATCAGCATGGGGATATAGGCTGTGAGGATGGTGAAGGCGCTGAGGGCGTCCTCAAAGCTGGAGATGATCTGGCCGGTAAAGGTGGCGGAGACCATCAATAGCAGCAGCCACGGAATACGGGATTTGAAGGTGTCAAAGGCACTGGTGCGGAGGTAGGGCTTGTCCGTCGGCAGCATAGCCGCCATCTTTTCCATATCCTCCGTGGTCTCTTCCTGCAAAACGTCGATGGCGTCATCGACGGTGACGATACCCACCAGACGATTTTCCGTGTCCACCACGGGGAGGGCCAGAAAGTCATACTTGCCTAAAGCACGGGCGGTCTCCTCCTGGTCATCCAGGGTCTGGACGCAGATGTAGTTCCGCTCCATGATGTCCCCGATGATGTCATCCTCCTCCGCCAGCAGCAGAGTACGGATGGAGAGGACGCCGATGAGGTGCCGCCAGTCATCAATGACGTAGCAGACGTTGATGGTCTCCTTGTCCGGTCCGGTCCGGCGGATGCGCTTCAAGGCGTCCTCCACCGTCATGGTCTCCTTCAGATCCACAAACTCCGTGGTCATAATGGAGCCGGTGGAATCCTCCGGATATTTCAGAATTTCGTTGATGCTTTTGCGCATATCCGGGTCGGAGTGCTTCAAGATCCGCTTGACCACGTTGGCGGGCATTTCCTCCACGATGTCAACGGTATCGTCCAGATACAGCTCGTCCAGCACTTCCTTCAGCTCCGTGTTGGAAAAGCCGCGGATCAGCAGCTCCTGCTGGTCGCTTTCCAGCTCCACGAACACCTCTGCCGCCTGCTCCTTAGGCAGCAGACGGAACAGCAGGGGCAGCGTCTTTTCATTGTCCAGATCGTCCGCTAAAATGGCAATGTCCGCAGGCTCTAACGGCAATAGAAGGTCCCGCAGTTCTGTATATCGTTTTCGGTTCACCAGATCCTCAATTTTTTCGATCAGTTCCCCACGGTTTTCCATTTCAAACATAGCGTGACCTCCTTTCCGGGCCTTCCGCCCGGTATTTCTGCATGGCGCGGAGCAAAATAAAAGACCTCGCCGCGTCCCATTCCGGTGCGGTGAAGTCCTGCTTCCAGGAGCGTCTCAGAGGACAGCATCCCTACCGTTCAAGCTTTAGCTTCACAGGGCGGTGAAATCGCGTTAGATGATACCTTGTTGTTCGATATCGCCTGTTCAAACCCTCTCATGATGTCTCCATCACTCCGCGGCAGCGATCCATATCCCTGTGGTAGCCTTACCTACCGGAACTCTATGCGGTTGTCATTTGATAACACATTTATAGTATGCCAAAAAACAGGCGCTGTCAACCCGGACGGACGAAAAAATTTCACAGAACCAGGAGAGCGGCCATCTGGCCGGTCTCCCGGATTCAGTTCAGACTGTTTTCACTCTGCTGAAACAGCTTTCGTACCCGTTCCGCCGTGGCGGGGTGGTGTGTCAGCGCCGGGTCCTCCGCCAGCAGTCCGTCGGCGGCGGACTGCGCCTCCGCCAGCAGCCGGGTGTCGCAGCCGAGATCTGCCACCTGCAGCCCCGGCAGTCCGTGCTGCCGGAGACCGAAGAAGTCGCCGGGGCCACGGAGCCGGAGATCCTCCTCGGCGATCTTGAAGCCGTCGGCGGTTTTCGTCATGGCCTTCAGCCGCTGGCGGGTCTCGTCATTTTTATTGTCGGACACCAGTACACAGTAGGATTGGTGCTGCCCTCGGCCCACCCGTCCCCGAAGCTGATGGAGCTGGCTGAGGCCGAAGCGCTCCGCGTTCTCCACCACCATCAGATTGGCGTTGGGCACATCCACGCCCACCTCGATCACGGTGGTGGACACCAGAATGTCCGTTTTCCCGGCGGCGAAGGCGGACATGACGGCGTCCTTCTCCCTGGCCTTCATCTTGCCGTGGACGAAGGCCACCTTCAAGTCAGGGAAGATCTCCGTTTGCAGCTTTTGGGCGTATTCCGTCACGGCCTTCCGCTCGTCGGGCAGCTCGTCATTCTCACTGACCATGGGGCAGACGATGTACACCTGCCGCCCGGCCTCCACCTGCTTGCGGATAAAGGCGTACAGCCGGGGGTGATAGGCGGAGGTGACGGCATAGGTTTCAATAGGCTTCCGTCCCGGTGGGAGCTGGTCGATGACGGACACATCCAGATCGCCGTACAAAATCAGGGCCAGCGTCCGGGGGATGGGCGTGGCGGACATGACTAAGGTGTGGGGGTGCTCTCCCTTTTCTGCCAGCGCCGTCCGCTGGGCCACGCCAAAGCGGTGCTGTTCATCCGTCACCACCAACCCCAGGTCAGCGTAGGCCACGCCGCCAGAGATCAGGGCGTGGGTGCCGATGGCGAAGTCGATCTCGCCTGTGGCCAGTTGGGCGGTGACGGAGCGTTTTGTTTTGGCGGTGGTGGAGCCGGTGAGCAGGGCGCAGCGGATATTCAGCCGTTCCAGCAGCGGGGCAAGGCCCCGGTAGTGCTGCTCTGCCAGCAGCTCCGTGGGGGCCATCAACGCCGCCTGACGGCCATTTTTGACGCAGAAATACACGCAGGCGGCGGCCACCATCGTTTTGCCGGAGCCGACATCCCCCTGACAGAGACGGTTCATGGGCTTGCCGCTTTGCATATCGGCAATGGCTTCCTCTACACAGCGGCGCTGGGCGTCGGTGAGGGTAAAGGGGAGGGCGTTGTAAAACGGGGCCATATCCACCGGCTGAAACGGTTCCACGGAGACGGTCTCCCGCCGGGAGCGCAGCAGCTTCAATCCAATGGCGAAGAAAAATAGCTCCTCGAAAGCCAGTCGCCTCCGGGCAATGTCCAGCGCCTCCGGGGCCTCCGGGAAGTGGATGTTCTCGTAGGCATAATTCACCCGGCACAGCTGATGCGCCTGACGGACGCCGTCCGGCAGGCAGTCCGGCAGAATATCGGCGCAGCTGTCCAAACCCTGCCGGATGGCCCGGGACAACAGCAGCTGGCTGATCCCGGCAGTAAGGGGATAGATGGGCACGATGCGGCCGGTGTGCTCCCGCCGTCCCTCTGGCTCTACAATGGGACTTGCCATACTTTTCCGCAGGAGGCTTCCCTCCGCCCTGCCGTAAAAGGTGTAGGTCTCACCTACCCGCAGTTGATTTTTCAGCCAGGACTGGTTGAAAAAGGTAACATCCAGCGCACCGGTGTCGTCCACGGCCCGGACCTTCACCAGATCCATGCCCTTGCGGATGTGGGACAGCTTAGGCTCCGAGGCGATCATGGCGGAGACGCAGGCCGGTTCGCCGGGGATGAGCTGGCTGATGGGCTTTATTTCCCGGCGGTCCTCATAGCGCCGGGGGAACCAGTTGATGAGGTCGCCCAGCGTGGCGATGCCCAGCTTGCTCAGGGATTTTGCCTTGGCCTCGCCAATGCCCTTGATGTACCGCACATTGGTGCTCAGATCCGCCATGCGACCGCCTCCTTTCCGCAACTTTCATAAGGCTATTATAAACGGCGGCGGCGGTTTTGAAAAGAGGGCAGAGAAAAGAACAGGGCTCCGCCGAGAAAACGGCGGAGCCTTGGCTTACAACAGCGCGGTATTCACATAGTCCACAAAGCGGTAGGTCAGGCCATTTTCCGTGACGGCCTCGCCGGTCCGCTCAATTTTCCAATTAGGGAGGGCGTCCAGATCGGGGAAAAAGGTGTCGGCATCCGATACGGTGCTGTCCACCCGGGTGACGGAGGCCCGCCGGCAGCGGCCCAGCAGCGCGGCGTAAATGCTGCCGCCGCCGATGAGCCAGACGTTTTCTTCATCTCCGGCCAGAGCCAGAGCATCCTCCGGCGTGGAGACAGTCTCGCAGCCCTCCCGGTGAAGGTCCGGGGACCGGGTGATGACGATATTCCGCCGCTTGGGCAACGGTCTGCCGCCGGGGAAGGAATCCAGGGTCTTGCGGCCCATGATGACGGTGCCGCCGGTGGTCAGCGTGCGGAAGTGCTTCATGTCCCCCGGCAGGGAGAACAGCAGATCACCGCTCCGGCCAATGGCCCACTGTTTATCTGTGACAACGATGGCGTTCATGGCACGGCTCCTTAAATGGCAATGGGGATTTTGTCCTCGAAGGGGGCGGGGGTGTATCCCTCCATCGTAAAGCTGTTCCGGGTGAAGGCATAGAAATCCGTCACGGAGGGGTCTATGGCGAACTTCGGCGCGGGGGCGGGGGTCTGGGTCAGCATCTTCTCCACGATGGGCACATGGCGGTCGTAAATATGGGCGTCGGCGATGACGTGGACCAACTCGCCGGGCACAAGGCCGCTGACCTGAGCCATCATGTACACCAGCACGGCGTACTGCACCACGTTCCAGTTGTTGGCGGCCAGCATATCCTGGCTCCGCTGGTTCAAAATGGCGTTGAGCACGTTGCCGGAGACGTTGAAGGTCATGGAATAAGCGCAGGGGTACAGGTGCATCTCAGAGAGGTCGGCAAAGTTGTAGATGTTGGTCAAGATCCGGCGGCTGGCGGGGTTATGCTTCAAATCGTAGAGCACCCGGTCCACCTGATCCATGTCCCCTTCGGGATAGTGGTGCTTGACAGCCAGCTGATAGCCGTAAGCCTTGCCGATGGAGCCGGTCTCATCCGCCCACTGGTCCCAGATCCGGGCGTTGAGGTCATGGACGTTGTTGGACTTTTTCTGCCAGATCCACAGCATCTCGTCCACAGCTGTTTTCCAGTAGGTCCGGCGGAGGGTCAGGATGGGGAATTCCTTTTGCAGATCGTACCGGTTGACGATGCCGAATTTTTTGATGGTGTGGGCGGGCGTGCCGTCCTCCCAGCGGGGACGGACGTTCTGGTCGGTGTCCCAAACGCCGTGGTCCAGGATCTCCTGAATGTTTTGCATAAAGACCTGATCGGCGTAGCTCATGACACATTCCTCCCAAATTCTCATTAACTCTACACAGTATAGCAAAGAATGAAGAGGAAAACAAGATGCTCCCACAGAGAATGTTGTATAGAAAAAATCGGAAAATCAATCACAGCTTTTCTACTGAAATAACGTTCATTCCTTGAAAAACGGCAAAAAGTGCTGTAAAATGAAATCGTAAACGAGAGGAGTGACAGTATGCTGGATCGCAGCGAGGTGGGCAAGCGGGGGTATCTGGACCGGGACTTCCGTCTGGTGCATCTGAAGGATTCTCTGGCCCAGAAGATCGACTACCATTACCATGAATTTGATAAGCTGGTGATCTTCCTCGGCGGAAAGGTGACCTACGTGGTGGAGGGCGTCACCTATTTCCTCAAGCCGTGGGACATCGTGCTGATCCAGCATAACCTGATCCACCGGCCCATCATCCACGCCGAGGAACCTTACGAGCGGGCGGTGCTGTGGCTGGGGCGGGACTGGATCGCCCAGCGCAGCGATCCTGGCGAGCCGCTGGACGCCTGTCTGGACAAGAGCCGGGAGCAGGGGTTCCACCTTCTGCGGACTGGGGAGGAGGGGCGTCTTGGCTACGCACGGTTCATCCAGCAGTTAGAGGAGGCTCTGCGGTCCGAGGAGTTCGGCGCCCGCCGTATGGCGGATACCCTGTGCCAGCAGCTCCTGATTCAGGTGAATCGGGATTTCCTCCGGGCCAACACTGCCCCGAATGAAACGGACAGCTACCATCTGGACCCCAAAATGGAGGAGATCCTCCGCTATATCGCCGCCAATCTGGGGGGAGACCTCTCCGTGGACGCGCTGGCGGCCCGTTTTTACATGAGCCGGTACTACCTAATGCACCGGTTCAAGGAGATCACCGGCTACACCGTCCACCAGTACACCGTACAGAAGCGGCTGCTGCGGGCAGGAGAGCTGATCCGGGAGGGCGTTCCGGTGATGAAGGCGGCGGAACAGGCGGGCTTTCCGGAGTATTCCACCTTCCTCCGGGCCTTTCAGAACACCTTCCATACCAGCCCGAAGAATTTTCGATAAGCGCGCCGTCTGTCTGCGTATACCGAAAGAGGATAATTGCCAACAAAATCAACGCCCCGCCATCCGGCGGGGCGTTGATCGTATATTGAATCGGAAGTTTAGGCCAGGAAGCCCTTCAGGATGCACTCCTCAGCTTCCTCGGGGGACAGACCCAGGGTCTCCAGCTTCAAAAGCTGGTCCCCGGCGATCTTGCCGATGGCGGCTTCGTGGATCAGCTGAGCCTCCGTGCTGTTGGCAACGATGGCGGGAATGGACTCGATGTGGGCATCATCCATGATGATGGAGTCGCACTGCACATGGCCGAAGCAAGCGGCGTTGCCCACCATCTTGGGATAGAACACCTGACGGGAGGTGCCCTTGGCCACGGACCGGGAAATCACCCGGCCACGGGCGCCCTCCCCATCCAGAGAGATCTCCATGTCGCTTTCTGCCACCTGATCACCGTGGGTCATGAGCCGCTCGGTGACCACGGCCTCAGCATCCTTGCCGCAGACGATCTTGGTTTCCCGCTTGGTGGAGTCGATGCCCCGGATCTGGACGGTCTCCATCTGGATGGTGGCGCCCTCTTCCAGATAGACAACGGTCTGGGGGTTCATGATGCGGCCGCCGGTGCCGTCGCCGTCACCGTAGTGCTTTTCCGTGTATTTTACATGGGAGTGCTTACCTACATAGAAGGTGTGGATACCGTCATGACGGCTGTCCTCTCCGCCGCAGTTGTGGATGCCGCAGCCCGCCACAATGTCCACATCACAGTTTTCACCGATGTAGAAGTCATTGTAAACCAACTCCTGAATACCGGGCTTGGTGATGATGACGGGAATGTGGCACTGTTCGCCCTTGGTCCCATCCTTGATGCGGATGTCAATGCCGGATTTGCCGTCGGTCTTGCCGGTGATCTGGATGTTCTCCGTGGACTGCCGGCCGTCGCAGCCGGTGTCCTTGCGAATGTTGAAGGCGCCTACCGGCTTGCCGATCAGGTCCGCGATTTTTTCCAGCAGCTCCCGATCTACCTGAGATTCCATCATAAGGCGTGTACCTCCTTGTTCAGTACCGGGCAGCCGCCCAGCGTGTCGGTCAGGATCCGGGGCAGGATCTCCTTCGGAGTGCCCCGGTGGCGGAGGGTGCCGTCACCCACCACGATGACTTCATCCGCCAAGGAAATAATACGCTCCTGATGGGAAATGATGATCATGGTGGCGCTGCCCTGACTGTGGATCTGCTCGAAGGTCTCCGTCAGCCGGGCGAAGGACCACAGGTCGATGCCTGCCTCCGGCTCGTCGAAGATCATCAGGTCGGCGTTCCGGGCCAGAATGGAGGCGATCTCAATGCGCTTGACCTCGCCGCCGGAGAGAGATACATCCACTTCCCGGTCCAGATAGTCATTGGCGCAGAGACCCACCTTGGTGAGGTACTGGCAGCACTTGTCCTTGGAAAGCTTGTCGTCGCCGGAGGCGATGGTCAGCAGGTCGCGGACAGTGATGCCCTTGAAGCGGGGGGGCTGCTGGAAGCCGTAGCTGATGCCCAGCTTGGCCCGCTCCGTAATGGTCATATGGGTGACGTCCTGCCCGTTCCAGAGGATCTGACCCTCAGTGGGCGTCACCAGACCCATGATGATCTTGGCCAGCGTGGTTTTGCCGCCGCCGTTGGGACCGGTAAAGACCACCAGCTTGTGATCGTCCACGGTCAGGGAAATGTCCTTCAGGATGCCCAGAGTCTCATCGGCTTCCCGAACGGAATAGCTGATATGTTTTAATTCCAGCATGGAAGGTCCTCCTTTATGGGGAAAGGAAAAATTTCCTGTCATTCTCATGTAGTATACCAAAAACACGGGGAAATATTGGTTGCAAAAGCAACAGAAATCGGTCGGAAGCGGCCGAAATCCGCATACTGTTATACCCTAACATATTTTACCCTACCTGTCAAAGGGTAAGGGGGAATTTTTCGGTAAAACCGGCACTTTTTTTCCGGGTCCGCATAGACTGGAGGGAAAAGGAGGGGGAGCCCATGGAACGAAATCTCCACGAGCCGGAGATCTACGATTTCCGGCAGCATGACCGGCTCTGGCAGCGGGTGGGCCCCGGGCTGGAGCCCTATCCGGAAACCACGGCGGAAGCAATGCCGCGAAGGGAGGAACTGCCGCCGGCGCAAGAGAGCCAGCTTCCCGGCGCGGAGCCGAACCCCTGCTGCATGGGCAGCGAGGCAAGGGAGCTTCTGGCGGTGCTGGAGGGATACATCGAGGAGGAACTGGAGGACCGGCGGCGCTATCTGGCGCTGTCCCGGCAGGCACCCTCGTGGGCGAGGCAGACCCTGCGGGATATGGCGGAGGAGGAGAACGGCCACGCCCGGCGGCTCATGGCGGCCCGGTATCTCATCACCGGCCAGCCCTACCGGCCCAATCTGGTGTGCGGCGTGTTCTGCCCGGGCCGTTGGGCGGAGGAACTGCGGCGAAGCTACCATGAGGAGGCGTGCAGCGGCCTGAACTATGCCCGGACGGCAGACGGCACCACGGATGTCTGCCTTGTCAAGCTGCTCAATGAACTGAGCGAGGACGAATACCGCCATGCGGAGCGGCTCATGGCACTGCTGGAGCGGAGCCTTGGGCGGCAGGGCAACTGTTGAACAGGAATGGGAAAACGCCCCGGAGCCGGGAAAACGGCTTCGGGGCATTGCTTTTGCCCGGCGGCTTGTGCTATACTATCCCATTAGAATTGATCAGGATCGGAGGACCTTGTATGTATGATGAATTGACGGCAGTGGACATTCAGAAAATGCAGGAGGAGATCAACTACCGGGTCCGGGAACTGCGTCCCCAGCTCATTGAGGAGGTCCAGACCGCCCGCGCCTTCGGGGATCTCAGCGAGAATTATGAATATAAATGCGCCAAGCAGGCGAAAAACCGCAATGACAGCCGCATCCGCTATCTGGAACGGATGATCCGCACTGCCAAGGTCATCGAGGTAAAGGAGACGGCGGACGCCGTGGGACTGTTCGACACCGTGACGGTCTATAACGAAATGATGAAGAAGGAAATGATAGTCCGCATTGTCACCACCCTGCGGCAGGACGCCTTAAAGGGACTCATCAGCAAGGAATCCCCTGTGGGACAGGCTCTCATGGGCCGTCGGACCGGGGAGCGGGTGGAGGTCGCCGTCAGTCCGGAGATGAAATATACTCTGGAGATCCGAAAGATCGAAAAGGGTTCGGATGACGAGAGCCTGGACATCAGCAGCTACTGAGCCGAGTCCGGGCCGACAGGATGCCGGATCGGAGGATTTCCGGCAGTTTTGCGGAAAGACTATTGAAATACCGGCTTTCTTGCCGTAAAATAGGGAGAAAGATAGAATCAGAGACTGTCAATAAAGTGGTAAATTCTCCGCAACGGTAAGGTAGGGCAGCCGTTAGCGGCTCCGCCGCTTTACGGATGCCGCATACCCCTTGCGGGTGA
>ENA-UERX01000294-UERX01000294.1-human-gut-metagenome-genome-assembly--contig:-NODE-294-length-37832-cov-12.206118_pt1 | contig 37832 bp, 38 predicted proteins | sample MGYA00242992_ERZ507993 | MGnify/ENA primary metagenome ERZ507993 (study PRJEB26167, sample SAMN06115487) | human gut metagenome | host: Homo sapiens | place: China:Chongqing | collected 2015-04-10... | reverse complement strand
CGACATACCTTCGCAACGCTGGCACTGCAAAATGGCGTGGACGTCAAAACCGTCAGCAGTATGCTCGGCCACTATGACGCCGGATTCACTCTCCGCACCTACACCCACGCTACAAGGCAGAAGCAAGACGAGGCCGCACAAACGATGGGCAGTTTCATGGCACAGGTCATGTAAGCAGAAAAAAGACGCAAAAATACCGGAGAGAAGGCAAAAACCTCCTCTCCGGTGCTCTTTAAATCTTTCTACGCATTTCGTTGTGTGGGTCACGGTGTGGGTCAGGCGGTTGACCCACATTTTGACCCACACCTAAAAGTGCATTTTTGTAACGAAAAACACCCAAAATCCGAAGATTTCAGGTGTTTTTTGGAGCTGCTGACCAGATTTGAACTGGTGACCTCATCCTTACCAAGGATGCGCTCTACCGACTGAGCTACAGCAGCGAATTTGGCGACCCGGAACGGGCTCGAACCGTCGACCTCTAGCGTGACAGGCTAGCGTTCTAACCAACTGAACTACCGGGCCATTTGTGGTGGGAACAACTGGACTCGAACCAGTGACCCCCTGCTTGTAAGGCAGGTGCTCTAACCAGCTGAGCTATGCTCCCAGGTTTCCGTCATCCGTCATCGTCAGACGGCAAAAGCTATTATATGTGAAAGCAGGTCAAATGTCAACCCAATTTTTCAAATTTTTTATTTTTATTTTTTTCAGACCGTCTGCCCCCTGCTGCACAGGGGGCAGACGGTCTGTTTGGTCAGGCTTCGGAGGCCTTTTCCAGCAGCTCCCGGATTTCCTCCGGGGTGAACCGCTGACGGCTGTCACAGAACTGACAGGTCAGCTCGATGCCGTTGGGGTCCTCCGCCAGCTCCGTAAGCTGCTTGCGGCCCAGACTCACCAGCGCCGCAGCCATTCGCTCCCGGCTGCAATAGCAGCGGTACTCCACGGGGACCGTTTCCAGGATCTCCAGCTCAAAATCCTTCATGACTCGCCGCAGCAGGCTCTCCGGGTCATCGTTCTCCATCAGCAGATTGGTGACGGGTCCCGCCGCCATGATCCCCTTTTCCAGACGGTCGATGATGCCCTCCGGCGCACCGGGCAAAAGCTGGATGAGATAGCCGCCGGCGCGGAGCACGCTCCGGTCCCGGTCCACCAGCACGCCCAGGCCGCAGGCCGTGGGGATCTGCTCGGACTCCACGAAGTAGCTTGCCAGATCCTCCGCGATCTCGCCGCCCAGCAGTTCCACGCTGCCCACATAGGGCTCCTTCAGATTCAGGTCCTTGATGACCGTCAGCGTCCCGCCGTGGCCCACAGCGCCGCCCACATCCAGCTTGCCGTCCTCCCGGATGGGCAGGTCGATCTGGGGATTCTGAACGCTGCCCCGGACGTTGCCCTCGTTGTCCGCCACCACCAGCAGCGTCCCCAGAGGGCCATCGCCCTTGATGCGGAGGGTCACGCTGGAACCGTCTCCCTTTAGCTCATTGCCCATCATGGAACCGGCCGCCAGCAGGCGGCCCAAGGCCGCCGTTGCCACCGGAGAGGTCTGGTGGATCTGCCGGGCACGCTCCGTCAGTGCCCGGGTGGACACCGCCGCCGCCTTTACAAAGCCATCCTTGGAGATGGCACGAACCAGTTGATCGCTCATATTTTCCATTACTCCTTTGTCAGTTCACTGGCTTCCGGCAGCGGACGATCCACCGGTCCTCCGTATCCTTAGGCGCCCGGGCCGTCAGGTCGCCGGTGATCTTGACGGCCTCAAAGCCCGCGTCCGTCAAAAACGCCGTCAGTTCCGCCGCGCTCCACGCCCGCTCCCTGTGCTCCTCGCAGTCCCGGTCCCATGTACCGTCTGCCCGCAGGCGGAACAGATCCACCTGATAGGTGCAGATATTTGTCTTTTCCGAGAAAAATGTCCGCCAGACGCAGTAGCTTTCCTCGGTTTCGTCCGTATAGAGCTGTCCGTCCATCCGCCGCAGCTTGTATGGTGTGTTGACATCAAAGAAAAAGCTGCCGCCGGGCTTCAACGCGCGGAATACCCGCCGGAAGGTCTCCCGGATATCCTTTTCCCGGGTCAGATAGTTCAGGGAATCCAGCGTGGACACCACGGCATCCACCGGCTCCGGCAGACGAAGCCGGGGCATGGACTGCTGCACAAACAGCGGCGGCTGTTCCAAAGCCGCCGCCTTGCTCATGGCCTGAGTCAGCATTTCCTCCGACAGGTCCGTAGCCGTGACCGCATAGCCCTTGGCCGCCAGCAGACAGGCGATGGTCCCGGTGCCGCAGGCCAAGTCCAAAACGGTATGCACCGGGATCCTACTTTTCTGAAACAGCTTTTCCAGATAGTCCGCACGGCGGCGGTACACGCCGTCCGCCATCAGGCCGTCATAGCTTGCGGCCAGTGCGTCATAGCTGCTCATTTCGCCTCTTCCTCGGCCTTTTCCGCCTTCAGACGGGCAAAGACCCGCTCATACGCGCCGGTACCGTAGCTCAAAGACCGGTTCACCCGGCTGATGGTAGCGGAGGACGCGCCGGTCTGCTCCAGAATGTCGCTGTAGATCATACCGTCATTCAGCAGAGAGGCCACTTCAAACCGCTGCTCCATGGAGCGCAGCTCGGAAACCGTACAGAGGTCCTGAAAAAAATCATAGCACTCCTGGGGATCCTTCAACTGCAAAATCGCCTGATACAGCTTATCACTTTTTTCCTTTTTTCCAATTCTGATCATAAAGGAGGCACCTTTCTTCCATAATTTCATATTTTCCGCACAAATCGCAGGATTCACTTTTAGTATTTACATTTTAACACAGTAGTTTGAGAAAAGGAAGCCCTCCAAATGTTAAATTTTAATTTCAGCTGCCGAACCCTTCCCAGCCGGGCCGCATAGGATGCGACAGTGTCAGGAAAGGAGGCAGCGCTGTGGATGCAGTCACATCAGGACTGAACACCGAGATTTTTTCCGCTGAACGGGAATGGACTGTGGAGGGACTTCCGGTGCTTACCGCGCAGGTGTCCCTCCCTGAGCCTGTGGGCTCGGAGAACCGGACCACCCGGCGTATCCGGCGGTACTATCGCGCCCAGTGCCGGGCCTTCCTCCGGTACTGTGACCGCTGGCTGTTTCCCATGGCAGCGCGAGCCTGCCGGGAGGCGCTGGCAGACAGCCGCCCCCTTCCCCAGCTCCAAGCGGAGCTGTCCTTTCGGGTCACCTACAACGAGGGCGGCTTCTGGAGTCTGTATACCCAAATCCGGGAGCCAGCCGCCGATGGACACATTCTGCTGCGACGCTGGGGCGATACCTGGGACCTGCGGCGGGGCTATCCGGTTTCGCTTCCGAGCTTTTTTCCGCACCGGCGGGGCTGGAAGCGGCGCCTGCTGACTTTGGCCGCTCAGGAGATCCAGCGTAAGGAGACTGCCGGGTATGCCCGGTATCTGGACGGCTGGCGAAGGCGGCTGCGGCAGCAGTTCAACCCCATACGGTTTTACCTCACCCCGGAAGGTCTTGCCTTCTTCTACCCCATGTACGCCATCGCCCCGGCGGCGGAGGGTATCCCTGTCTTTACCGTCCCCTACGAAGCGGTGGGGCCATACGTGCCCGTTTCAGAAGCAGAGCCGTCCTCGTCTGCTCCGCAGACATAACAAACAGCGTCCCCGCTTCCGCAGGGACGCTGTTTATTATCTTATTGTTCGCTTATTCGCCGAAGTTGTCCTTCACCAGGTCCACCAGTGCGCCGACAGCTTCCTTCTCGTCTGCGCCGTCCGCGATCAGGGTAATGGTAGTACCCTTCACGATGCCCAGGGACAGAACGCCCAGCAGGCTCTTGGCGTTAACGCGCCGATCATCCTTTTCCACCCAGATACCGCTCTTAAACTCATTGGCCTTCTGAATAAAGAAGGTTGCGGGTCTGGCGTGCAGACCTACCTCGTTATTAACGGTGATTTCCTGTGTATACATGATACAGCTCTCCTTTTCTATACCAAGTAATTCCTCATCTTAAATCAAAGAGGTGCGCTCCACCAGTTTTCTGATTGTTATTTTACCTGTTTTTTCACGTTCCGTCAACGGCGTTTTTCACAAACATTTGAATTGAAATGTGGAACGCCCCCCAACAATACAGGCAGGATTCCCAAAAGCGATCCTCCGTCCGAAAAAGCGTGGTATGCTCTTTTCATCATATTCCGCCAGAGCGGAAAGCGTGACCAGGGTGCACAAAGCGCCGGGTCTGCGGAGCATCTTCCATACGTTCGGACGCCGCCAAGGCGCTTTTCCAGAAAAAGCAAACGAAATTTTGCGTGAAAACCAGACCTTTGCGGCATACTACGCCATGGGTATCGCAAACTCCCAGCAAAGGAGGAACGCACATGAAATCTCGCGCTTCCCTGTTTTTGACGGTCTTGCTGCTGGCACTGTCCCTCACCGCCTGCGGCAAGGAGCCCGCCAAGAACGATCGAAATGACGCCGGGTCCGGTCAGAACAGCGCCTACGACGCCGTTTCGGACCCAAACCGGAACAATGCTCCCAACAATGACGCCATCATTGGGCGGGATGACAACACCGTCACCGCCCCGGACACCAATCCCGCCCCCAACCCCGCCAATGATCCTGCCGGAGACCTTCCCGGCGCGTCTATAGACCGGATGCTCCGCAACGGCCGTGTCCATGACCGGGACGGCGACCTGCTGGACGGCGAAAATTCCGTCACCCCCGGCACAGACCGTTGGTAAAGCCGTTATTCCACTTCCGCCCTGACATGCGGCGTACCGCCCGAACCGCCGGTACGCCGCTTTCCATCATTCTGTCCATCAGGCGGCACGGGGCTTTTCACCAGGACAGACTTCTGCTATAATTAAGATAAAAGTTCCGCTCCGTCCTGACTGGAGGAGTGATCGCAGGAGGTCCCGCCATGTCCCAGAAATTTTCCATGACGCCCATCGCCCATATCCGCAGTGATTTCGCCGAAAAATTCGGCGTGCCCCGGCAGAGCGGGCTGGTGGAGGAGCTGGAGGCTGACATTGTTTTCGAACCGCCCTATCAGAACCCGGACGCCCTCCGGGGCTTGGAGGACTTCTCCCACATCTGGCTCATCTGGGTCTTTGACCGGGCCATCCGGGATACCTGGTCCCCCACGGTCCGCCCGCCCCGGCTGGGGGGCAACACCCGGATGGGTGTCTTTGCCACCCGCTCCCCCTTCCGGCCAAACCCCATTGCTCTGTCCTGCGTGAAGCTGGCGGGCATCCGGCAGACAGCGGAAGGTCCCGTGCTCCGGGTCCGGGGTGCGGATCTGGTAAACGGCACTCCCATTCTGGACATCAAGCCTTACATCCCTTACGCCGACAGCCATCCCAACGCACTGGGAGGCTTCGCCGCCGTACCGGCAGGGGAAACCCTGTCTGTTTCCATCCCCCCCGCTCTGTTAGCGCAGGTGCCCGCAGAGCGGCAGGAGGCTTTGCGGGGCGTTCTGGCTCAGGACCCCCGGCCCCACTACCAGAAGGACCCGGAGCGTGTCTACGGCTTCTCCTTTGCCGGTTTTGAGGTCCGCTTCACCGTGGACGGGAACCAGCTCACCGTCCGGGATATCCGTCCGGCTGAATAAAACATCCACTTAGGCTCTGGCGGTCCGCATTGTTGCGGACCGCTGTTTTTTTTGGGGGATTCCGCCTCCTTATGCGCACAGAATACGGCGGGACTGCGCAAAGGTTCAACGAGTGGTTTTTTATTTTTCGTGTAAAAGCCCATTGACAAAGTAGGTTTGTTGGTATATGGTTTAAACATACTAAGTTTGTAGGTGATTACATGACTGCGTTCACTCACACTCCTGATATCCGATGTTGATGGTCCCCTTCCCCGTTGGCCCATCACACAAAATCATTTACAAGGAGTGCTTTCTTATGTTCTATCCCGCCATATCCGGTATTGCCTCCTCTTCGCCGTCATCTGCGAAACAGGAGGTACCGGCCCATGATTAACTACGCCCATCTGAAATCCCAGATGATCCAGCTTTTGGATCTTCTGCGGTCCATTCTCTACCCCAATGTGTTCGACGCCATGGAGGAAGCCCACTCCAAAGAAGAACTGGAAGCGGCCGCCCGGCGCCAGCTTCGGGAGATCCTGGAGCGAATCTATCGGGAACCCCCTCAATATGACGATGTGATCGACACTCTGTTTTCCAAACTCCCCGCCATCCGGGACACGCTGGACACCGACGTACAGGCTGCCTATGAGGGCGATCCCGCCGCCACCTGCCGGGAAGAGGTCATGCTGGCCTACCCAGCCTTTGAAGCCATCAGCATTTTCCGCATCGCCCATGAGCTGTATCTCATGAGAGTTCCCATGCTGCCCCGGATGATGACGGAATACGCCCACTCCCTCACCGGTATCGACATTCACCCCGGCGCCACCATTGGGCCGTACTTCTTCATTGACCACGGCACCGGTGTGGTCATCGGCGAGACCACCGTCATCGGAGAGCGCGTCAAGCTGTATCAGGGCGTGACGCTGGGCGCCAAGAGCTTTGCCGTCCAGTCTGACGGCACGCTGGTAAAGGGCAACAAGCGTCATCCCAACATCGGCAGCAACGTGGTCATCTACGCCGGGGCCACGATCTTAGGCGGCGACACCTATATCGGTGACAACTGCGTCATCGGCGGCAATGTGTGGCTGACCCACTCCGTGGAACCCGGCAAACGGGTCCTTACCGCCCGGGAGCAGACGGAATTTGTGACCACAGATATCTGATAATTTTTACATATTATAAGGAGGAACCCGCTATGGTATACGCAGATAATGCTGCAACAACAAAAATGAGCCGCACGGCCATCGACGCCATGCTGCCCTATATGGAGACCCACTACGGCAACCCCTCCAGCCTGTACCGGCTGGGGCAGGAGGCCGCCGAAGCCTTACAGAGCGCCCGGGAGACCGTGGCCGCCTGTCTGGGCTGCACACCCCGTGAGATCACCTTTACCTCCGGCGGCAGCGAGGCCGACAATCAGGCTTTGATCTCCGCCGCCCGCATCGGTGAGCGCAAGGGCAAGAAGCACATCATCTCCACCGCCTTTGAGCATCACGCCATTCTCCACACCCTGAAAAAGCTGGAAAAGGAAGGCTTTGAGGTCGAGCTGCTGCCGGTGGGCCCCACCGGCACCGTCACCGCCCAGCAGGTAGCGGACGCCATCCGCCCCGACACCTGCCTGGTCACCACCATGTACGCCAACAACGAGATCGGCTCCATCCTACCCATTGCGGAGATCGGCGCGGTCTGCCGGGAAAAAGGTGTCCTGTTCCATACCGACGCCGTGCAGGCCGCCGGACACCTCCACATCAACGTGAAGGAGCAGAACATCGACATGCTGTCCCTCTCCGGCCACAAGTTCCACGGCCCCAAGGGCACCGGCGTGCTGTATGCCCGCCAAGGCATCCCCCTGACCAATGTCATCGAGGGCGGCGCCCAGGAGCGGGGCAAGCGGGCCGGTACGGAAAACGTCCCCGGCATCATGGGTCTGGCCGCCGCGTTAAAGGAGGCCTGCGATCACATCGATGAAAACGCCGCCAAGGTCTCCGCGCTGCGGGACCAGCTCATCGCCGGTCTCTCTCAGATTCCCCACAGCGCCCTGAATGGCGATCCCGTCCACCGGCTCCCCGGCAACGTGAACTTCTGCTTTGAGGGCATCGAGGGCGAAAGCCTGCTGTTGCTGTTGGATCAGGCCGGGATCTGTGCGTCCTCCGGCAGCGCCTGCACCTCCGGTTCTCTGGACCCCAGCCATGTGCTGCTGGCCATCGGCCGCCCCCACGAGGTCGCCCACGGCTCCCTGCGGCTGAGCCTGTGCGAATGGAACACTCAGGAGGATGTGGATCACATTCTCAAGGAGGTCCCCCGGATCGTGGCGTACCTGCGGAGCATTTCTCCCGTGTGGAAGGATCTTGCCAGCGGCAAGAAGCAGTTTATGCTGTAACGCTTCCACTCTTCCCAATAGCGCGAATATTTACTTTTTATAACCCAAGGAGGCTTTCAATATGGCACTTTATACAGAAACCGTCATGGATCATTTCACTCATCCCCGGAATGTGGGCGAGATCCCCGACGCCGACGGCGTAGGCGAAGTAGGCAACGCCAAGTGCGGCGATATTATGAAAATGTACCTGAAGATCAAGGATGACCGCATCGAGGACGTGAAGTTCGAGACCTTCGGCTGCGGCAGCGCCATCGCGTCCTCCTCCATGGCCACGGAACTCATCAAGGGTAAGACCATTGAGGAAGCGCTGGCCGTCACCAACAAGCAGGTGGTGGATGCGCTGGGCGGTCTGCCCGCTTATAAGCTGCACTGCTCCGTACTGGCGGAGGAATCCATCAAGGCGGCTGTCAAAAACTATTACGACCGCAACAACATCCCTTACGACCACAGCAAGTTCCCCGACTGCGAGCACTGCGAGGGCGGCTGTCCCATGGTTTGATGGGTAAGGTACTGATCGCAATGAGCGGCGGCGTTGATTCCAGCGTCGCCGCTTACCTTTTGAAGCACAGCGGCTGGGACTGCGTCGGCGCTACCATGACCCTGTACCGCAACGAGGACATCGGACGCTCCGGCAGCCGCACATGCTGCTCGCTGGACGATGTGGAGGATGCCCGCAGCGTGGCGTTTCGTCTGCGGATTCCCTACTACGTTTTTAACTTCTCCGATGAGTTTCGACGTCAGGTGATGGACCGCTTTGCGGATGCCTACGGGCAGGGGTGGACGCCCAATCCCTGTATCGACTGCAACCGCTACCTGAAATTCCGGCATCTCTATGACCGGGCAGCCCTCCTGGGCTGTGACACCATCGCCACCGGCCATTATGCCCGGATTGAGCGGGAAAACGGTCGGTATCTGCTGAAAAAGGCGCTTGACGCAAGCAAGGACCAAAGCTATGTACTCTATATGCTGACCCAGGAGCAGTTGGCCCACACCCAATTTCCATTGGGTTCCCTCCATAAAGCGGAGACCCGGCAGCTGGCGGACAGTCTGGGCTTTTTTAACGCCAGAAAGCCAGACAGTCAGGACATCTGTTTCGTCCCGGATGGCGACTATGCCGCTTTCATCCGTCGGCACTCCGGAAAAGCGGACACCCCCGGTGATTTCGTAGACGAATCCGGCCGGATATTGGGACGTCACAAGGGCATCGCCCACTATACCATCGGCCAGCGGAAAGGATTGGGTATCCCTTTCAATCAACCACTGTATGTAAAAGCCATTGATCTAAAGAGCAATCAGGTGATCCTCAGCGGAAATGACGCTCTATTCTCCCAGCAGCTCACCGGTGAGAATTTCAACTGGATCGCCTGGGAAGCGCCGCCCCGCCAGTTCCGGTGCAGTGCCAAGATCCGCTACCGCCAGACGGAGCAGCCCTGTGAGGTGACGGTGGAGGAGGACGGCTCCGTGCAGGTGCTGTTCGACCGTCCCCAGCGGGCCATCACTCCGGGACAGGCGGTGGTACTCTATGACGGAGACACCGTTCTGGGCGGCGGTACAATTTTATAGCCCATGGCCGCAGCGCAAAAAACCAGTGGAAAGGTTGAACCTTTCCGCTGGTTTTTCAGTTTCTATCAGGTTTCCTCTGTTTCATCGGCGGAGGCCATACGCTTCCGGGCATGGTCACAGATGGCCTTGAAGGTCTGGTCGCTGATGTCATGCTCCATTTTGCAGGCATCCTCCTCCGCGGTCTCCGGCTCCACGCCCAAACTCACCAGAAAACGGGTCAGGGTCCGGTGCCGCTGGAGCATTTTGGACGCGATCTGCATACCGGCATCCGTCAATGTGATGAGGCCGTCCTTATCCATCTCAATATATCCGTTTTCCCGCAGACGCTTGGTGGCGTAAGTCACGCTGGGCTTCGTCACCCCCAAGTGCTCCGCTACGTCCACAGAGCGCACATATCCATGCTTGGTCTGCATCATCAGCATGGTTTCCAGATAATCCTCAGATGCTTTCAGGATCTGCACTGCCATCACCGGTCCTTTCTTCCTATCACGATCCAGGGCATCGCCGTCCACCCAAAGGCCTTGGCGAAAGCGACAGCCCACATGAAGCTGTTTTGGGCATTTTACCATATTTTCTTCACAAATGCAAGGTGTCTTCTCCCCTGAGATTTTGACAATATTTTTAAAAATCCCGGTTGACAGAAGAGATTAGAGGTGTTAAACTAAGCTGTAGTTAGAGGAGGCTAACGCCTTACAAAGCGTGACGGCTGTACTCCGACTATTCTTTTTCCATAATAGTTAGTTCAATTTAACTAACAGATTCGGAGGGATCGTTATGATGCCGCTTGCACTGGCAAATATCGGTGAAGAATACATGATCCGCAGGGTCAGCGGAAATCCCGAGGTAAAAAAGCATCTGGAGGACCTGGGGTTCACCGCCGGCGGGTCCATCACGGTGGTGTCCGCTCTGGGAGGCAACATCATCGTCAAGGTGAAGGAGTCCCGGGTGGCCATCAGTGAGGAGATGGCCCGCAAGATCATGATCTGATCCATTTGAATTTGAAATCTGATAGAAACAGTAGGAGGAAACAAGTATGAAAACGCTGCGTGACGTCAAAATCGGTGAGACCGTAAAGGTCGTCAAGCTCCACGGAGAGGGGCCCATCAAGCGCCGCATTATGGACATGGGCATCACCAAGGGCGTGGAGATCTATGTCCGCAAGGTCGCCCCTCTGGGCGATCCCATGGAGGTCACCGTCCGGGGCTATGAGCTGAGCCTGCGGAAGGCCGACACCGAAATGATCGAGGTCGAGTAAACACAAAAATTTTTCAAATACGGTTTGAGCACTCAAACCAAAAGGAGCATGTATGGAAAAGCAGATCAAAATTGCCCTGGCAGGCAACCCGAACTGCGGCAAGACGACCCTGTTCAACGCCCTGACCGGTTCCAACCAGTTCGTGGGCAACTGGCCCGGCGTCACCGTGGAGAAAAAGGAAGGCAAGCTGAAGAAGCATGACAATGTAGTCATCATGGACCTTCCCGGCATCTATTCCCTGTCCCCCTACACTCTGGAAGAGGTAGTGGCCCGTAACTATCTGGTGGGAGAACGGCCCGACGCCATTCTGAACATCATTGACGGCACGAACCTGGAGCGCAACCTCTACCTCACCACCCAGCTTACCGAGTTGGGTATCCCGGTGGTCATCGCCATCAACATGATGGATGTGGTCCGCAAAAACGGTGACCAGATCAACGTAGCGGAGCTGTCCCGAGAACTGGGCGTGCGGATCATTGAGATCTCCGCTCTGAAGGGCGACGGCGTCATGGAAGCCGCTGAAGCCGCTGTGAAGGCCGCCGAGGGCACCAAAACCGTTCCTATGCACACCTTCTCCGGCCCTGTGGAGCACGCCATCGCCCATATCGAGGAGGCCGCGGTGCACAACCTGCCGGAGGAGCAGCAGCGCTGGTACGCCATCAAGATCTTCGAGCGGGATGACAAGGTGCTGGAAAAGCTCAGCATCCCCGCCGATGTCATGTCCCATATCGACGCCGACATCCAGGCCGCCGAGAAGGAGCTGGACGATGATGCCGAGAGCATCATCACCAACGAGCGGTACGTCTACATTGCAGAGCTTATCAAGAGCTGCTACAAGAAGCACAATCAGGGGCAGCTTTCCGCCTCCGATAAGATCGACCGGATCGTCACCAACCGCTGGCTGGGCCTGCCTATTTTCGCCGTGGTCATGTATCTGGTGTACTACATCGCCATGGTGACCGTGGGCTCCGCCGCTACCGACTGGGCCAACGACGGCCTGTTCGGCGACGGCTGGCACCTGTTCGGCATGGGCACCAGCGAATATACCGAGGTCGCCGACAATTATACCGCCGCCTCCGAGGCCATCAGCGCCTACTATGATCTGGATACCGAGGCCGATGACTTCGATCCCGACACCACTCTGGCCGATATGAAGGCGGTTCAGCCCGACTCCGCATCCACTACCATCGAAGTGGAGGATGAAGAGACCCTGGCCATGAATGACATGACCGTTTACTATGACGCCATCCCCGCTGACGCTGATAAGGAGACCACCGTCGGCATGAGCTATCTGGACGCTGTCACCTACTTTGAGGAGAATGGCTTTGACGAGCCCGATCCTGCCGACTACGGCGTGTGGGTCCCCGGCGTGCCTGTACTGATTGGCAATGCTCTGGAAGCCGCCGGTGCTGCCGAGTGGCTCAATGGCTTGATTCTGGACGGTATCGTGGCCGGCGTCGGCGCGGTGCTGGGCTTCGTACCCCAGATGCTGGTGCTGTTCCTGATGCTGGCGTTTCTGGAGGCCTGCGGTTACATGGCCCGTATCGCCTTCGTTCTGGACCGTATTTTCCGCAAGTTCGGCCTGTCCGGTAAGTCCTTCATCCCCATGCTCATCGGTACCGGCTGCGGCATCCCCGGCATCATGGCTTCCCGTACCATTGAAAACGAGCGTGACCGCCGTATGACGATCATGACCACCACCTTCATCCCCTGCGGCGCTAAGGTGCCCTTTATCGCCATGGTGGCAGGCGCTATCTTCGGCGGTGCTGCCTGGGTGGCTACCTCCGCCTACTTCGTGGGCATGGCTGCCATCATCATCTCCGGCATCATGCTGAAGAAAACCAAGATGTTTGCCGGCGATCCCGCACCCTTCGTCATGGAGCTGCCCGCCTACCACTGGCCCACCGTGGGCAACGTGCTGCGCAGCATGTGGGAGCGGGGCTGGTCCTTCATCAAGAAGGCAGGCACCATCATTCTGCTGTCCACCATCGCTGTGTGGTTCACCACCTACTTTGGCTGGGCTGAGGACGGTTTCCGGATGCTCTCCGAGGAAGAGATCGACTGCTCCATCCTCGCCCACATCGGCAGCCTGATCGCCTGGATCTTCGCACCTCTCGGCTGGGGCAACTGGAAGGCCGCTGTGGCCTCCATCACCGGTCTGGTGGCCAAGGAAAACATCGTTGGTACGCTGGGTATTCTCTACGGCGGCGGTGATGAGACTGTCTATCAGGCTCTGGGAACTGTCTTTACCCAGATCAGCGGCTACTCCTTCCTGGTGTTTAACCTGCTGTGCGCCCCCTGCTTCGCCGCTATCGGCGCCATCAAGCGGGAGATGAACAACGCCAAGTGGACCTGGTTCGCCATTGGCTATCAGTGCGGCTTCGCTTATCTGTGTGCCCTGATGGTCAACCAGTTCGGCAAGGCCTTCACCGGCGATCTGAGCGTCCTCGGCCTCGTTGCCGCCCTGGCTGCTCTGGCCTTCATCCTCTACATGCTGGTCCGTCCTTACAAGGAAGCCACCAAGCTCTCCGCTAAGGTCTGATTTTTCCCCTACTCTCCATTCTATATCTTCCATCTTCTATTTCTTTCAAAGGAGTGATTTTCCATGCTGACCTGGTTGAGTGCCAATCTCTCTACCCTCCTCATTTCTCTAGTCTTATTTGCCGTTGTCATTTCCATTGTCCGGTATCTCATCCGACAGAAAAAGCAGGGTAAGCACACCTGCGGATGCAGCGGCGGCTGCGCCGGTTGTTCCGGCGACTGTCACTGCGGACGGTAAACACTCCCAAAAAAGAACAGGCGCACGGGACATCCCGTGCGCCTGTTCCTATCATCGTTGACTGGTTTGCAGGTTGGATTCCTGCTCCGCAAAAGGATCAGATTTTGACGATCTTCCCGGTTTTCCACGCCTCCGTAGTGGCGTAGCCCACCCGTGTGGCATAGATGCCGTCCGCCACGCCGGTATCCGGCTTCCGCCCTTCTCGGACGCAGCGGACAAATTCCTCCATTTCCGTGAGGTACGCTTCCGCAAACCGCTCCGGGAAGGATTCCACACATTCGGTTCGGGCGCCATTCACATCGTAGACCATAGCCCGGTTCTTCTCCGGCACAGCAGAAATGCGGATCGTGCCCTCCGTGCCTACGATCTCCGTTTCGATATGGTAGCCGTAGGGGGCGGTGCGGCCCACATGGACCATGCCCATAGCGCCGTTTTTGAATTTGTAGACGGCGACGCCGGTCTCATCGTCCCCGGCGTCCTGAAAAGCCGGATGCTTAAAGGTGCAGCCCATGGCGTAGACCTCCGCAGCCTCGCTCCCCAGAAACCAGCGCATCAGATCCATATCGTGAATAGCGGAATCCAGGAAGATCCCGCCGGAGGTCCCGCTGTACCGGATGGCCCCCTCCACCACGGCTTCCGGGTCGATGCCGGTGGATTTCACCAGATAGGGCGTACCGATGGCCCCCGCAGTGATTTTTTCCTTGGCATAGGCGTAGGACTTGTCATAGCGCCGCATAAAGCCCAGCATACACACCAATTCCGGGTGCCGGGCCACGGCCGCCTCCGCCTGAAGGCATTGTTCCATCGTAACGCCCAGAGGCTTTTCGGAAAACACGTGCTTCCCCGCGTCCAGCGCCGCCTCGATCTGCCAGCAGTGCTCCCCGGAGGGGGACACGATGGCCACCGCGTCCAGTTCCGGATCAGCGACCATCTCCCTGAAATCGCCGTACACCTTTTCAAGTCCCAATTCCTGACGGGCATACGCCTGACTGTCCGCGCCGGGTACGCAGGCCGCCGTCAGGACCGCGCCGGGGATCTTGTGGGCAAGGTTGGCAGCATGGACCCGGCCCAGCCGTCCCAGACCGGCAATGCCAACACGCAGTTCCTTCATAAGCAGTCTCCTTCCATTCAACTTGATCGGTTCAAAATAAAATTACGCCGCCGCTTTCGCGGCGGCGTAATTCAACTCAACAGTGCGTCCGGGGACGATTTACTGTGCAGCCATCTTACGGGCCTTGGCCTCCATCTTATTGCGGAAGACGTCGATGGTAACAGCCAGGATGATAACAGAGCCGATGACGATGTACTGGACATCGTTCTTGGCACCGGCCAGGTTCAGGCCGTTGCGGATCACAGCCATCAGCAGAGCGCCGATCAGGGTGCCCCAGATGGTGCCCTTGCCGCCGGTGAAGGAAGCGCCGCCCACGATGCAGGCTGCGATGGCATCGTTATCGTAGGTGGAACCGGCGTTGCCGTTAGCGGAAGCCAGACGGCCAACAGACACGATACCAGCCATACCGGCCATGAAGCCGGACAGGGTGTAAACGAAGGTCAGCACGTTTTTGGAGGGGATACCGGACAGACGGGCTGCCTCGGGGTTGCCGCCCACGCAGTAGATCTGGCGGCCCAGAGCGGTCTTGCGCAGGAAGATATCAAAGATGATGAACACAATGATAACCAGAATGAAGCTGAAGGGGATACCGGGGAACTTCACCTTGGTGGTGCCCTCATAATAGGTGGTGAACAGAGAGCCGCCGCCGATCCACATGAGTCCGTCAATGCCGGTATTGGTGAAGGCGATGGACTTGGAGCCGGTAATGACCAGCGCCAGGCCCCACAGTACGTTCTTCATGCCCATGGTGGACACGAAGGGATGGGGCAGATCCAGTCGGGTCAGCAGCGTGCCGTTGATGAAGCCGGCCAGGGTGCTGACGGCCAGGCCGCAGAGCGCCAGCAGAAAGGGGTTCGTGATGCCAGACTGGACCATAACGCCGATGGTGCAGGTGCACAGCACGCAGTTGGAACCAACGGACAGGTCGATACCGGCGGTAATCAGGGCGCACAGCATACCGGAAGCGATCAGGCAGTTGATGGATGCCTGCTTCAGGATATTCATGAAGTTACCGACCTTCATGAACTTGTCCGGCATGGTGATGCAGAAAATCAAAACCAGAATGGCAAGGGCCATCAGTGTACCGAGCTTTTGCAGAAGCTCTTTCATTTTCGTGTTTTTCATATCAGTCTAACTCTCCTCCCCAGGCCGCTTTCATGATGTCTTCGGAATTGAAGTGCGGCGTGTCCCGGTCAATATCGGCCATCACACGGCCGCCGCGCATGACCACCACATGGTCGCTCATAGCCAGGATCTCCGGCAGCTCGGAGGAGACCATGATGACGCACTTGCCGGCCTTCACCAGATCGTTCATGACCCGGTAAACCTCGATCTTGGCGCCCACGTCGATACCACGGGTGGGCTCATCGAAAATAAAGATGTCGGCGTCGGTGTTGACCCACTTGCCGATAACCACCTTCTGCTGGTTGCCGCCGGACAGCTGGCCGACGACCTCATTCAGGGAGGGGGTCTTGATCTTCAGGGCGCTGACATTGTCATTGCCCGCCTGCTCAATGCGGTCCTTGTCCAAGAAGGGACCGTTGGAGAAGCCCTTCATATTGGCCAGGACCAGATTGGTCCGCACATCCAGGTTGAGCACCAGGCCCTGACCCTTACGGTCCTCTGTCAGGAAGGCGATCTTTCTCTTGATGGCGTCCTTCGGCGTTCTGATATGTACCTTCTCGCCCTTAACGTAGATCTCGCCGCTGTCCAGCTTGTCAGCGCCGAACACCGCCCGCATGGTCTCCGTGCGGCCTGCGCCGACGAGGCCCGCAAAGCCGGTGATCTGGCCCGCATGGGCCTTAAAGCTGACATCGTGCAGGACGCCGGCCTCGTTGAGGCCCTTGGCCTCCAGCCACACCTCGCCCTTGGTGCCGAACTCCTTGGGATACAGGTTATCCAGAGTACGGCCCACCATGGCGTTGATGAGGGAGTCCTCCGTGAGGTTCACGGTATCCTCGGTGATGATGTGCTCGCCGTCACGCATGACGGTCACACGGTCGCAGAGCTCAAAGAGCTCTTCCAGTTTATGTGACACGAACAGGATGGCCACGCCCTTGGCCTTCAGGCCCCGGACGGTCTCCATCAACTGCTCGATCTCTTCCTTACCCAAAGAAGAAGTGGGCTCATCCATAATAATGAGCTTGGCATCCAGGGACACAGCCTTGGCGATCTCCACCATCTGCTGCTGACCCACGCCCAGCTTACCGCACTCCAGGTGGACGTTGATCTCCGGATGTCCCAGTGTTTTCAGCGCTTCTTCCGCCTCGGCGTGCATCCGGGGATAATCCAGCAGCAATCCCTTCTTAACGGCACGCCCCATAAAAACGTTATCCGTGACAGGCAGCTGCTTGACGATGTTCAGCTCCTGATACACACAGGCGATGCCTGCCTCGCGGGACTGAACAGGGTTTTTGAAAACGACCTTCTGGCCGTCCACAAAGATTTCCCCTTCTTCCGGAGTGTGAACGCCGGTGAGCACCTTGATCAAGGTGGATTTACCTGCGCCGTTTTCTCCGATCAGACCGTGGATCTCACCGGGTCTGATGCCGATAGACATGTCTTTTAACGCGACAACACCAGGAAAACGTTTGGTAATATGTTTCAGTTCGACGACATACTCGCTCATGGAATTACCTCGTTTCTGTTTTTCCTGATTTCCGAACCGCTCCCGCCGCAGCGGAAGCGCTCTCTTAATCCCGATATTCCCGGGGTCATTTTCGTTGAAATGTGCTCGCTGTTTAATCGTTTTCTTCTGCGCGTATTGTAACCGGGATCAGACAGAGAATGGTTCCTGCCAGATCCCGGCGTGCCGAAAATTCTCCGTTCCGCCGTGGGAACCCATCAGGTTTCCGCTTGCAGGCACGCGCATGATCGGCTTTTCGGAATACAGCGGCAGGTTTTCTGCCGCTGTATTCCGGCTTTTTTGCTTTTCAGCTATGGATAGCAGTCAGGCTGAATTAGCCCTTCATGGCCTCCAGGTTGTCCAGGTAAGCCTGGCCGTTCTCAGCGGTAACGACCTGAACGGGAGCGTTGATGACTTCGTCAACGGACTCGCCCTTGACAGCCTTCACGGCAGCCTCGACCACCTGATAGCCCATCTCATAGGGCTGCTGAGCGACGGTAGCTTTCACCAGCTCGCCGTCCAGGATCAGCTTCACGGCGGAAGCGTTGCCGTCGAAGCCAACGATGGTGATGTCAGACACGCCGGCGGACTTGCAGGCGTTCATAGCGCCGATAGCGGTATCGTCATTGTGGCAGAGCACGATGTCGATCTGATCGGGATAAGCGCTCAGCAGGTCTTCCATGGCCTTGGTAGCGCCGTCGGTCAGGTTGTTGCCGGACAGCTTGGCCAGAACTTCCACGCCAGCCTCGGTGCAGGCCTTCTCATAGCCTTCCATACGCATGTTGGAGGTGTTGTCGCCTTCCTGACCGTAGATGATAACGGCCTTGGCGTCGGTACCGGCCTGCTCGATGGCCCACTTGCCGCCCTCATAAGCAGCGTCCACGTTGGAGGTGCCCACGAAAGAGGTCTGGCCAGCGATGCCAACGTTGGTGTCAACAGCCAGCACGGGGATGCCAGCGTCGATGGCAGCCTGCAGAGCGCCCTGAGCGGCACCAGCATCGTTGGGAGCGCAGACGATGGCGTCGCAGCCAGCGCCGATCTGCTGCTCGATCATGGAAACCTGACCCTCGATATCGCTCTCAGCGCCGGGGCCAACCACGACCACGTCAACACCCAGATCATCACCGGCGGCCTTGCAGCCGGCCTCCACATAGCCCCAGTACTCAGAGGCCAGGGTCTTCAGGACAACAGCGACCTTGACATCGCCGGTAGTGGGGGTCTCGGTCTCGGTCTCGGTCTCGGTCTCGGTGTCGGCAGGGGCCTCGGTCTTCTTGCCGCCGCAGGCAGCCAGAGACAAAGTCATTACCAGTGCGAGAGACAGTGCAAACAACTTCTTCATTCTTCATTTGCTCCTTTTCATTTTTTTCAGGATGTTTCCGGCAAAAAGCCGAATTCCTGACAGTATTAATTTAGCACAAACATAGCAGACTTTCAATCTTAAACTTTGCTCAAAGTGCAAAACTGTTATCGTGCACATGGAAAATCGTTTTCGTTTGGCACTTTTCACAGTCCATTCGGGGGAGTCAGCCGCCGCAGCCATTAACCCCGCTTATGAATGTGCCGCCACAATTTATGGCTGTTTTCAAACTGCAGCGCATCGTATGTCTGCCGCGGACATTCTTTGGTCAGTTTGCGCACACAGTATGTCTTGCCGTTGGTTTTCTCCGTTTTTTTGTCCGCTTTGTCAATAGGCACATCCCCGCTTTACCACTTATAATCAGGAATAGAGTGTCATACTATAAATGAGATGCATACCTGGTCCGATGGATACTTCGGGCAGAAAGGGATCTGATATGAACATTTTCTCTCTCTTTACCCTGTGCGGAGGGCTGGCCTTCTTCTTATATGGCATGACGGTCATGTCCAAAAGTCTGGAAAAAATGGCCGGCGGCAAGCTGGAGCGGCTGCTCAAACGCATGACTTCCAACCCCATCAAAAGTCTGCTGCTGGGCGCAGGCATCACCATCGCCATCCAGTCCTCCTCCGCTATGACGGTCATGCTGGTGGGTCTGGTGAACTCCGGCGTCATGGAGATCGGACAGACCATCGGCATCATCATGGGTTCCAATATCGGCACCACCCTGACAGCGTGGCTGCTGTCCCTCACCGGCATCGAAAGCGAGAACTTCTTTGTCAACTTCCTCAAGCCCAAGAATTTCTCCCCCCTGCTGGCTTTGATCGGTATTCTGCTCATCATGGGCTCCAAGCGGCAGCGCCGCCGGGACGTGGGCCGGGTGATGATGGGCTTCTCTATTTTAATGTACGGCATGGAGCTGATGAGCGGCGCGGTGTCTCCTCTGGCAGATATGCCGGGCTTTACCCACTTCATGACCGCCTTCACCAATCCCTTCCTGGGTGTGCTGGTAGGCGCTGCCTTCACCGGCATCATCCAGTCCTCCGCCGCCTCCGTGGGTATTCTGCAGGCGCTGGCCATGACTGGCTCTGTCACCTACGGCATCGCCATTCCCATCATCATGGGCCAGAACATCGGCACCTGCGTTACGGCTCTGATCTCCTCCATCGGCGTCAGCCGCAGCGCCAAGCGGGTGTCCGTCATCCACATCTCCTTCAACCTCATCGGCACCGCTCTGGGTCTGCTGGCCCTGTTTGGCGGCGAGATGTTCCTGAATCTGCCCTTCCTGGCAGAACCCATCGGCGCTGTTGGCATCGCATTCTGCCACACGATCTTCAACGTCTGCACCACCCTTGTGCTGCTGCCCTTCAGCCGGCAGCTGGAGCGCCTTGCCAACAAGGTGATCTCCACGGAGGACAAGCCCTCTGACTTCGCCTTCCTGGACCCCCGGCTGATGTGGACCCCCGGCGTGGCTGTCAGCGAATGCGCCGTCATGACCAACCGCATGGGCGCTCTGGCGCTGGAAAGCATGCAGCTGGCTCTGGCCCAGTTCATTCAGTATGGCGGCAGCCGGGAGGAGCAGATCCTGGCCAACGAGGACAAGCTGGACACCTACGAGGACCGTCTGGGCGGCTATCTGGTCCAGATTTCTCAGCACGGCACCTCCTCCGCCGATATGCGCACCGTCTCCCGCCTGCTTCACGCCATCGGAGACTTTGAGCGCATCGGCGACCATGCTCTGAACCTGCAGGAATCCGCCAAGGAGCTTCACGAAAAGCAACTGACCTTCTCCCCCATTGCCCGGGAAGAGGTGGATGTGCTGACCTCCCTGCTGGAGGATCTGCTGAACAGCGCCCTGCGCAGCTTCCAGTCGGACGATCCCCAGATGGCCCGGCAGGTGGAACCTCTGGAGGAGACTATGGACCTTCTCACGGAGGAGATCCGCAGCCGTCACATCCGGCGGCTCCAAAGCGGCCAGTGCACCATCCAACTCGGTTTCATCCTCAACGATCTGCTGAACAATGCCGAGCGTGTGGGCGATCATTGCTCCAACATCGCTGTCAGCGTCATTGAGGAGCAGGAAAAACAGGCCGCCTCCCACGCCTATCTCCACAGTCTGAAGAAGAATGACGAGTTCTCCTTCCAGCTTCAGCAGAACCTGAGCCGGTACGTCCTGCCTGCGGAAACCGCAGAGGACCAGCCTGCCGAATAAGAAACCTTGCCAGCGTTCCCTTACGGGAGCGCTGGCTTTTTGCGTTTCCGGCCGCATATTCGGTTGAAGATGGCCCGTTCTGTCCGGGAAATCGAAAAATCAGCAGTCTCAGCCGCCGAAACAGTCCCTTTCTGTATAAATATGTGCTTTACCTTCCGGTGTTTTTCTGCTATACTGTATGTTTGTTAATGTGGAACATTGTTTGTTCCGCCTGATTTGAGAATGGGGGTGTCCGAATGAAGTATCAGAAATGGCATATCGGTACGGCATCAGAACAGGACACTGCCCTTTTGAAGGAAGCCGGCTACCCCAGTCTGCTGGCCACGGTGCTGGCCGCCCGGGGCATCACCACCTCCGAGGCCGCTGCCGAGGCGTTGGAGCGGGAGACCTCTCTGACGATCTCCCCCATGCTCATGCGGGACATGGACAAGGCGGTGGCCCGGATCCAGAAGGCGCTGGCCAACGATGAGACCATCGCTGTTTTCGGCGATTACGATGTGGACGGCATCACCTCCACGGTGCTGCTTCTGGACTATCTGAAAAACTGCGGTGCCAAGTGCCTGCGCTATATCCCCCGGCGGATCGAGGACGGCTACGGCCTTTCCAAGGACGCCATCCAGGGCCTGCGGGACAAGGGCGCCACCCTGATGATCACCGTGGACTGCGGGATCACCGGCAACGAGGAGATCGACTTTGCCGCATCCATCGGCATGGATGTGGTGGTGACGGATCACCATGAATGTAAGGAAAACCTCCCCAGGGCCGTGGCGGTAGTGGACCCCCACCGTCCGGATGACACCTATCCCTTCAAATATCTGGCTGGCGTGGGCGTGGCGCTGAAGCTGGTGCTGGCTCTGGGCGGACCGGACCGGGAAAACGCCCTGTTCGCCCGGTACTGCACTCTGGCCGCCATCGGCACCATTGCCGACGTCATGCGGATGGAGGGCGAAAACCGCACCATTGTCTCCTGCGGCCTTGCCGCCCTGAACCACACGGATTTTGTGGGCATCCACGCCCTTTTGAAAGAGGCGGGGCTGCTGGGCAAGCCCATCACCTCCATCCAGATTGGCTTCGTTCTCTCCCCCCGGATCAACGCCGCCGGGCGTATGGGGGCTGCGGATCTGGCCGCGGACCTTTTGCAGGAGACCGATCCCGCCAAAGCGGAGGAGCTGGCCAAGCAGCTATGCGATCTGAACCGGGAGCGGCAGGCGGTGGAGCAGTCCATCTGCGCCGACGCCATCGCCCAGATCGAGCGGCTGCGGCCGGAGGAGCGGAACGCGCTGGTGCTTTCCAGTGAGGAATGGCATCAGGGCGTGGTGGGCATCGTAGCCTCCCGCCTCAGTGAAAAATACGCCGCCCCCAGCTTCATGATCCATCTGAAGGACGGCTCCGGCAAGGGCTCCTGCCGCTCCTACGGCGGGTTCAACCTGTTTTCCGCGCTGGAATCCTGCTCTGACCTGCTGGACGGCTTCGGCGGTCACGAGCTGGCAGCCGGTTTTACCATCCCGGAGGAAAACATTGATACCTTCCGCCAGCGGATGAACCGCTTCGTAAAGGCCGCCTCCGGCGGTGAGCGGGCGGTGAGCTGTCTGGAGGTAGACGCCGCCATTTCCAACCCGGCGGATATGACGCTGGAGCAGGTGGACCATCTGGCCCAATTGGAGCCTTACGGCTCCGGGAATCCCCGCCCGGTGTTCGCCCTGCTGGGCGCCACGGTGGACAGCGTTCAGGCCGTGGGCCAGGGCAAGCACCTGAAACTGCGGCTCAGCAAGGGTCCCAGCCGGTTTGACGCCATTTTCTTCTCCATGCCGGAGGCCGCCGCTCAGTTGGAGCCCGGCTGCCGGGTGGATGCTGCCTTCTATTTGCAGGCCAACACCTTCCGGGGCACCACCACTCTGCAATTGCAGCTGGTGGACCTGCGTCCCTCTTTGACTCCCAGCCGCCACGAGGCGGAATCCTTGGACCTGCTGCACCGTCTGACAGGGGAGCAGCCCCTCACGGCCCAGGAGACCGCCCGGCTCATGATCTCCCGGGACCAGTTTGCCGCCTTCTGGCGAATTCTGGACCGGCACCTGAAGCAGGGCAAGCTGGAAACAGATCTGCTGCCCTATCTCCGTTCTCTGGCGGCGCAGGTAGGCGGCTGCGACAGTTTTCTCCGGGCCGCGCTGGCCCTGACGGTCTTTCAGGAGCGGGGACTCATCTCCCTGTCCCGGCAAGAGGACCGGGTTACGCTATGTCTCAATCCCATTCAGGGAAAGGTGGATCTTTACGCCTCTCCCTGCCTGCGCCGCCTCCGGGGCGGTGCGGAGGTTAAACGAGGTGATTCGCAGTGACGATTGACGAACAGTTTGAGAAATTGGAGAACACCGTCCGGGAATACAATCCGGGCGCGGATTTCAAGCGCATCCGGGAATCCTATGAATTCGCCAAGCAGCATCACGGCGAGCAGCGCCGCAAAAGCGGTGAGCTTTATATCACCCACCCCTTAGCCGTGGCGCAGATCGTGGCGGAGGAACTGCATCTGGACTCCGAGTCCATTGAGGCGGCCCTGCTTCACGATGTCATTGAGGATACGGACGCCACGTATGATGACGTGGCCAAGCTCACCTCCCCCACGGTGGCGGATCTGGTGGAGGGCGTCAGCAAGCTGACCCGGATCCAGTACGCCACCAAGGAAGACGAGCAGATGGAGAACCTCCGGAAAATGCTCATCGCCATGAGTAAAGACATCCGGGTCATCCTCATCAAGATCTCCGACCGGCTCCACAATATGCGGACCATGGAGTATCAGACTCCCGCCAAGCAGAAGCAGAAATCTCTGGAGACCATGGAGATCTACGCCCCCATCGCACACCGGCTGGGTATGCAGCGGATGAAGTGGGAGCTGGAGGATCTCTCCTTAAAATATCTGGACCCCATCGGCTACGATGAGATCGTCTCCAAGCTGGACGCCAAGCGCCCGGAGTATGACGCTCTCATGAGCCGCACCCAGGCTCAGATCGATCAGCGGCTCAATGAAATGGGCATCAAGCACATTGTCTACGGCCGCATGAAGCACCCTTATTCCATCTACCGGAAAATGTTCAGCCAGAACAAATCTCTGGATGAGATTTTCGACCTCTTTGCGTTCCGGGTGGTGGTGGACACCGTCAGCGACTGCTACAACGTGCTGGGCGTGATCCACGACCTCTACAAGCCCATTCTGGGACGCTTCAAGGACTATATCGGCACCCCCAAGCCCAACGGCTACCAGAGCCTTCACACCACCGTCATGGGCAATGAGGGCATCCCCTTTGAGGTGCAGATCCGCACCACGGAGATGCACGAGATCGCCGAGTACGGCGTGGCCGCCCACTGGAAGTATAAGCAGAACGGTCAGGGTGCCGGCACCGAGGGCAAGTACGAGTGGGTACGCCGTCTGCTGGAAAATCAGGAAGGTGCCGATGCTGAGGAGTTTATCCACTCCCTGAAGGTGGATATGTTCTCCGACGAGGTGTTCGTGTTCACCCCCAACGGCGACGTGCAGAACCTCCCCGCCGGAGCCACCCCCATCGACTTCGCCTACGCCATCCATTCCGCCGTGGGCAACCGCATGATCGGCGCCAAGGTGAATAACCGCATCGTCACGCTGGACCATGTGCTGAAAAACGGTGACATCGTGGAGATTTTGACCTCCAAAAACGCCAAGGGCCCCAGCCGGGACTGGATGAAGATTGCCAAGAGCAACGAGGCCCGCTCCAAAATCCGCCAGTGGTTCAAAAAGGAAAAGCGGGACGAGAACATCGCCAACGGCCGCTCCGCCTTCGACGCGGAGCTGCGTCACTGCGGCATCGCCATGAAAGACGTACTGGACCCGGAATTCCTGCCGGTGCTGCTGAAAAAGGTAGCTTATCCCACGCTGGACGATCTCTACGCTGCCATCGGCTATGGCGGCTTCACCGCTCAGAAGGCGGTGAGCCGGATCCAGGGCGAGTTGCAGCGCCGCCAGCAGCAGCGGCAGCAGGAGCAGATGCTGGCAGAGGCTGTGACGGAGTCCAAGGAGGACCCCAAGCCTGCGGACACTCCCAAGCAGCCCAAGGCCGTCAAGAGCGAGCAGGGCATTATCGTGGAAGGTCTGGACAACTGTTTGGTGAAGTTCTCCAAATGCTGCACCCCCGTCCCCGGAGACGACATCGTGGGCTTCATCACCCGTGGCTACGGCGTGTCCGTCCACCGGGCGGACTGTCCCAACGCCTCGGAGGAAAAGCGGAAGGAGCAGCCCGGCCGCTGGATCCATGTCTCCTGGGGCACCGATACCAATGACAGCTATCCCACCACCATCGAGGCGGTCTGCAAGGACCGGCTGAACCTGCTGCTGGACATCTCCTCCGCCCTCTCCACCACCAAAACCTTTGTGCTGGGTCTGAACACCCGCAGCACGGAGGACGGCTTCGCCATCATCCGCATCGAGATCCAGATCAAGGATGGCGCGCAGTTGTCCACCCTCATGAACAAGCTCCATCAGATCTCCGGCGTTCTGCAGGTCAACCGGCCTGTGGGCTGATCTTTCGCGGCATTGGAAACGGGTTTTCTCCGCTGCCACAAAGAACCGCTCTTGATAAAATGCAAAACACACGGATCTGCCCGGTTTGCGGGCAAGGCCCATTACGAAGCATACCCTTTCGGGTATTAAATAAGGAGTTTACCATGCGTGCTGTTGTTACACGAGTCAAAAACGCCTCTGTTGTCATCAATGAACAGGTCAACGGTCAGATCGGCACCGGTTTTCTGGTGCTGCTGGGTGTAGGCCCCAACGATACGGAGGTCACCGCCGACAAGCTGGCGGACAAGATCTGCAATCTGCGGGTCTTTGAGGATGAAAGCGAAAAGATGAACCTGAATCTGGAACAGGTGGGCGGCAGCCTGCTGGTGGTGTCCCAGTTCACCCTGTACGCCGATACCTCCTCCCGCCGCCCCGGCTTCTCCGGTGCGGCCAAGCCCGATCTGGCCATCCCCCTCTATGAGCGGTTCATGGCCCACTGCCGGGAGCGGGGCTTCGATGTGCAGCACGGCGAATTCGGCGCCGATATGCAGGTCTATTCCCAGAACGACGGTCCGGTCACCATCCTGTTCGACACGGAAGAGTAAACTGATTTCAATGAGGTGTGTCTTATGAAGATCCAAGCCTTGCAGGTGGGGTCCATCGGTACCAACTGCTACATTCTCTGCGATGAAGCGGCTAAGGTCTGCGCCGTGATCGATCCCGGTGCGGAGCCGGAGCTGATCCTCTCCGCCGCCGAAAAGCTGGACTGCACCGTGGATAAGATCCTGCTGACCCACGGTCACTACGACCACACCGGTGCGGTGGCAGCTTTGATGGAGACGCTGCCGCCGACGGCGGTCTATATCCATCAGGCGGATTTTGACAGTCCGCAGACCCAGCTGTTCCCTCTGAAAAGCGAACTGGCCCGGATCCCCTTCGGCGGCGTGAATTTCTACGGCGAGGGAGACCGCATCACGGTGGGCACGCTGGAGCTTCAGGTGCTTCACACCCCCGGCCACTCCGAGGGCAGCGTCACGCTGCTGTGCGGAGATACCCTGCTCTGCGGGGACACCCTGTTTGCCGGTTCCTGCGGCCGGACGGATTTTCCCGGCGGCAGCATGAAGCAGATGATGGCCTCGCTGGCCCGGCTGGCCGCCCTTCCCGGGGACTACCGGGTCCTACCGGGACACATGGAGCCCAGCACCCTGGACCGGGAGCGGCGCTTCAACCCCTATATGCAGATGGCACTGCGGGAGCAAGGCTGATATGAAGCTGGAATTTTTAGGTCATGACGAGCGCTATATCGTCGAACAGAGCCTGATGACCCTCTTTCCGCTGGAAAAACCGACCTATGACGCGGTGCAGCCGGGAGACGAGGCGTGGTGCCGCCTTGCCGCCGCGGAAACGGCGGCGGACTGTCAGGTCACGGCGAAACTGCGCTATCACGGATACACCGCCGCAGGGACCTTTGCATCCCCCCTCACCGGCACGGACTTTGAAAAAGAAGGCCAGCGGCGCTACGCCGTGGCGGCCTGCTTCTATCTGGCATTTCTGGATCTGTATCCCAAGCTGCCGGAAGCGCTCCGCGCCGCGGAAAAGCTAACGCTGCCCCCCTGGGGGATGCTCACCGGCGTCCGACCCGACAAGCCCATCACACGGGCGTTGATGGAGGGCAAGACCCCGGAGGAAGCCAAGCGGGAACTGAAGGCGCGCTATTTCGTCCCTGAGGACCGGGCGGCGCTGGCTTTGGAGACTGGTGCCGTGGGCTATCAGGCGTTGAAGCGGTTGGAAAAGCGGGATATCGACCTGTATGTGGGTATTCCCTTCTGTCCCACCCGTTGCGCCTACTGCTCCTTTGTCAGTCAGAGCGTGGAGCGAAGTTTTTCTCTGGTGGAGCCCTATGTAAAGGCCCTGATCGCGGAGATCCGGGCTGGGGGAGAAATGGTGCGGAAAAACCATCTGCGGCCCCGCACCTTCTACATGGGCGGCGGCACCCCCGGCATCCTGACGCCGGATCAGATGGATGCCATCCTGACGGCTCTGGAAGAATCCTTCGATCTCTCCGCCTGTCCGGAGATCACGGTAGAGATCGGCCGTCCGGATACCATCACCGCCGAAAAACTGGCCGTTCTGAAAAGTCACGGCGTCACACGGGTCTGCGTGAATCCTCAGACCATGGAGGATCACGTCCTCGCCGCCATCGGCCGCCGCCATGTCTCTGCGGATACGGTGCGGGCCATGGAGCTGGTGCGGGCCTACCGGTTCCCCCACGTCAACATGGACCTCATCGCAGGTCTGCCGGCGGATACGCCGGAGGGCTTCCGCCGTTCTCTGGACAAATGTCTGGAACTGGGGGCTGATGACATCACCATCCACACGCTGGCGCTGAAAAAGGGCAGCCGCATTCTCATGGAGGGTCTCTCCATTCCCGACGGCGCCGCCGTGCAGTCCATGCTGGACTATGCCGCCCCTGCCCTGCGGGCCGCAGGCTTCGTCCCCTACTACCTCTACCGGCAGAAGTATATGTCCGGCAGCTTTGAGAACGTGGGTTGGAGCCGCCCCGGCGGGGAGTGCTGGTACAACGTGGACATCATGTCGGAGCTGTGTTCCATCCTGTCCTTCGGTGCGGGCGGTTCCACTAAAATGGTGGAGCCCGGCACCAACCACATCGAGCGGGTCTTTAACCTGAAGTATCCCAAGGAATACACGGAGCGGCCGGAGAAAATCCAGCAAAACCAGGCTGCTTTCGCGGAGTTTTATCAAAAATACGTTCCCGAAACTTAAACGGGCGGCCACGGCCGTAAGGAGGGTCCATTCATGGAACACAGCTATGAAGCGTATCGTGCCAAAGCGGAGGAACTGCTTCGGGACACTGTCTGCACCGTGGGTCTGGGAGCCAAAAAGCTGACGGACGCCGCCAAGCGGCAGCTGGAGATCGCAGACCTCCACGCGGAGGTCAACACCTGTCTCCGGGAGCTGGGCGAGCTGCTGTACGCCACCCACACCGGCACCCCCACGGATTCTGACCGGCTGCTGGAAAAGATGCAGGAGATCGATGGTCTCAAGGCTCGGCTCCGGGAGCTGGAGGGCGAGCCGGTGATCCACCTGCTGTGCCCCTGCTGCGGCAGCGAGGTCCGGGAGGGCGACGTATACTGCCGGGACTGCGGCGAAAAGCTGTAATGACGGGTATGTTCCGCTCCTGCGGCGCATACCTAACCAATAGCGGCGGTACGCCGCCGAAAGACTGTCGATAAAGCGATAAATTCTCCGCAGCGGTAAGGTAGGGCAGCCGTTAGCGGCTCCGCCACTCTACGGATGCCGCATACCCCTTGCGGGTAAAGGGTGTGTGCGGGAAACCTAAGAGGGGTTTCCTGCGCCATTGAAATCCTAAGTTTTCAGAACTTTTATAAAGTTCTGAAAACCTGCTCAGCGGGGCGAAAAGATTTTTTCGCCCGCTGAGCGGGGATACGCCCCGCCCCTCTCAATCTGAAAATTCGAGGTAACATCCATGGCAACTCCTGCGAAAAAGCAATCCTTCTTAGGCGGCGCCGCCATTCTGGCGGCGGCTGTGGTCATCGTCAAGCTCATCGGCGCGGCCTACAAGATCCCTCTCAGCAATATTCTGGGCAGCGCGGGACAAACTTATTTTGACACCGCCTACCAGATCTACAACTTTTTGCTGACCTTTTCCACGGCGGGCCTGCCCCTGGCCATCTCCCGGATGACCAGTCAGGCCCACGCCAGGGGGCTGGAAAACGAGAAGCGGCGGATCTTCTCCACCGCCATCTGGCTGTTCTTCGGTCTGGGTCTGGTCTGCTCCGTGCTGATGTTCTTCCGTGCGGACGCGCTGGCCCGGTTTCTGAACAACTCTCTGGCCGCCACTGCCGTACAGGCGCTGGCCCCAGCGGTGTTCTGCGTGTGCCTGCTGGCCTGTATGCGGGGCTACACGCAGGGTCAGGGCAACATGACCCCCACTGCCGTCAGTCAGGTGCTGGAGGCCCTTTTGAAGCTTGGCATCGGCCTGCCTTTAGCGTGGTACGTGCTGCACATCGGCAAGACCGCGGAGCTCAGCGCCGCCGGGGCCATCGTGGGCGTCACGGCGGGCACAGCGGTGTCCATGCTGTTCCTGTGCGGCTACCTTGCCACCCACCGCAACCGGAAGGAGTCCCTGGACGTTCCCTCCTCCAGCGGCCAGATCATCAAGCAGATCCTGCTCATCGGCGTTCCCATCACCCTGAGCAACTCCGCCATGAGCATCATCAACATCATTGATACCAAGATCGTCATGGGCCGCCTGCAAAACGGACTGGGCCTTTCAGAAACGGCGGCGGCTGTGCTGAACGGCCAGTACCGCATCGCCATGAATATGCCCAACATGGTGGCCTCCTTTGTTTATCCCGTCACCATGAGCCTGATTCCCTTCGCGGCGGCGGCGCTGGCCCGGAAGGACCACGCTGAGGCGGACCGCATCATTTCCTCCGCCTTCCGACTCATCGCCATTCTGGCGCTGCCCGCGGGCGTGGGTCTCTCCGTGCTGTCCACCCCCATTGAACGGCTCATGCTGCCCATGCAGCCGGAGGACGCACTGGCGGCGGGACCCCATTTGCAGATCCTGGGCATCGCTCTGATCTTCATCTGCCTGATGATCCTGACCAACGCCATTTTGCAGACCTACGGCAAGGAGAAGCTGCCCATTTTCACCGTCATCGCCGGCGGCGTGGTGAAGGTGGTCATGAACTACATTCTGGTGGGCAACCCGGACATCAGCATCCACGGCGCGCCCATTTCTACCCTGTGCTGCTATCTGACCATCTGCGGACTGAACCTCTTCTTCGTGTGGAAATATTCCCCGGAGAAACCCCGGTACACGCGGCTGTTCGGAAAGCCCATCGTAGCCTCCGCCGTGATGGGCGCCGCCGCCTGGGCAGTGTGCGGCCTTGTTGCCAGAGTCCTCAGCGGCCACAGTGCTTACGGTGCCAATGCCCTCGCTACCTTCTGCGGCATTCTGGCCGGTGTAGTGGTATACGGCGTTCTGGTCATTACCCTGCGAATCTTACGGGCAGAGGACGTAAAAGCTCTGCCTAAAGGCGAAAAAATAGCCAAACTTTTGCGCTTGAAGTGAACGATTTATAAAAAATCCTGTTATATCAACGTTTTCAGGATAAAATAGCTTGCAAAGGCAGTGGAGATATGGTAAATTTTCAAAGGAAACAACGCTATGGGTGGGAGGATCTTCTCACCATCATGCACCTGCTGCGTGCCCCCGAGGGCTGTCCTTGGGACCGCGAGCAGACCCACCAGTCCATCCGCCGGAATTTTCTGGAGGAGACCTACGAGGCGCTGGACGCCATTGACCGGAATGACATCCCCGGTATGTGCGAGGAATTGGGGGATGTTCTGCTTCAGGTGGTGTTCCATTCCGTGATGGAAGAGGAGCAGGGCCGTTTCACCGCAGATGACGTGGTGGACGGCGTGGCTCAGAAGCTGGTGTTCCGCCATACCCATGTATTCGGCGCTGCCGAGGCCGCCGACAGCGCACAGGCGCTGGAGGGCTGGGAGGCTCAGAAAAAGAAGGAAAAGGGGTTCACCTCCCCGGCGGACGCTGTGGAAGCCGTCCCCCATACGCTGCCGGCGCTGTGGCGGGCGGAAAAGATCGTCTCCCGCTCCGTAAAGGCCGGATTCAACTGGGACTCCGCTGCCGGTGCGCTGGACAAGCTGGATGAGGAAACCGCCGAGCTGCGGCAGGCCGTGGAGGCCGGACAGCCTGTGGACAGTCCTCACGGCATCCGGGAGGAGCTGGGCGACGCTCTGTTCATTCTCTGCAAGATCGCCCAGATGTCCGGTGTGGACCCGGAGGACGCTCTGCACCGGGCCTGCGACAAATACCAAGGTCGGTTCCGCCGGGTGGCGGATGCCGCCGACCGCCCGCTGAACGCTTATACGGAAGCAGAAAAAATTGCTCTTTGGGAGCAAGCCAAAGAAAACTAAGATCTTCATTGCGGAAACGCGATAAAAGATAAATGGAATTTTAATTATTTTACAGGAGGATATACTCATGAACAAAGCTGAACTGATCGCCGCCGTGGCCGCTGCCGCTGAAATTTCCAAGAAGGACGCTGAGACTGCTGTCTCCGCTACCCTGGACGCCATTACCGCCGCTCTGAAGGAAGGCGACAAGGTCCAGCTGGTTGGCTTCGGTTCTTTCGAGGTCAAGTCCCGCGCTGCCCGCACCGGCCGTAACCCCCGTACCAAGGAAGTTGTCGAGATCCCTGCTTCCAAGGTGCCCGTGTTCAAGGCCGGCAAGGCTCTGAAGGACGCTGTGGCTGAATAAATTCACACCGTAAAGGGGGCGTTATGCCCCCTTTTTCATTTTTCAAGAAAGGAAGCACCATGCGCTTAGACAAATATCTCAAGGTCTCCCGGCTCATCAAGCGGCGGACCGTGGCCAATGAAGCCTGCGACAATGGATTGGTCACCGTCAACGGTAAGCCCGCCCGGGCCTCCTACGAGGTGAAGGAGGGAGATCAGATCACCCTTCGCTTCGGCGTACGGACCGTCACCGTGGAGGTGCTGTCCGTTCAGGAGACCGTGCGGCAGAGCGATGCCGCCGCCCTGTACCGGCAGATCCAATAAGTTCTTCTATCTCCCTCCCTGTCCGCATACACTGAGGGCAGGGAGGGATCTTATGACCAATGACTTCAATATGCCCGTCACCCCTCATCGGCTGGAGCTGATGGACCGGGCGCATCTTACCGTTTCCGGCGTGGAGGATGTGGAGCGTTTCGACGAGAGCGGCGTCATCATGACCACCTCCGCCGGGACCCTGATCGTCACCGGGGAGGACCTGCACATCGGCAAGCTGTCCTTAGAGGGGGGCGAGTTGTATGTGGATGGCCGCATCACCTCCATCTCCTATGAGGACACTCCGAACCGTCAGGGCGGCTTTTTCAGCCGTCTGTTCGGATAGGCCATGGCCATCCATGTCACGGAGCAGCTCCGCACGTTCCTCCTGTCGATTCTGCTGGGTCTGGGCGCCGGGGTCCTGTACGACCTGCTGCGGGCGGTGCGGCTGCGGCACCCCCGACTGACGGCACCGCTGGATCTGCTCTACTGTCAGGCAGTAGGTCTGGCGGTCTTTCTGTTCGTCCTGCGGCAGTCGGATGGCCAGCTCCGGGGGTTCATCCTGCTGGGAGGTCTGGGCGGCGGCATTCTGTTTTTTTCCCTGCTTTCCCGGCCCCTGCGGCCGGTTTGGGACTTCTGGATGGACCGGTGGATGGAATTGTTCCAATTTCTGAGTCTACCGGGACGGTTTTGCGCCGCAGTTTGTAAAAAATTTGCATTTCAGGCAAAAACCCTCTTTTATTTTCTCAGGAAATACGCTACAATACATATTGAAGGAGTATGGAAGCCCCTTCGCAAAGGAGGGATGTCCCATGGCAAAGCCCGTCAAACCCGCAAAAAAGAAAAAACCAGGTAATCTGCTGGTCCATGTGGTGATCCTGCTGCTTCTGGCCACAGTGGGCTGGCGGCTTCATGCCCTTCAGGGGCAGGTCCGGGCCGCACAGGCGGAACGGGATCAGTATGCCCGGCAGGTGGAGAATGTCCAGCAGGAAAACGAGACGCTGCGGAGCGACATCGCAGAAGGTCCCACCGAGGAGAAAATGAAAGAACTGGCCCGGGAAGAACTGGGCATGATCGACAGCAACAGCTATCTGTTTTTAGATCGATCCAACTGAGCATTACCGGCACAGCCGGTTACTATTATTTTAACAAGAATAAGAATAGGAGTAACACAGCACTTATGGAGTACGAGGTCGGAACAGTCTTAGAGGGCAAGGTCACCAGTATCACAAAATTCGGCGCTTTTGTGGCCTTGGAGGGCGGCAAGTCCGGCCTGGTACATATTTCGGAGATCGCCAACAGCTATGTCAACGATGTACATGACTTTTTGCAGGAGGGGCAGGACGTTAAGGTAAAGCTCCTTGCCATCAAGGACGGAAAGCTGGATCTTTCCATCAAAAAGGCGCTGCCTGCACCGGAGCGCCCCGCCCAGCGGAGCTTCCAGCCCCGTCCGGCAGCAGCTCCCCGTCCCGCGGCGGCTCCCCGGCGGCCCGCCGTTCAGGCAGCGGACACCACCCCCTCCGGTGATCTGGCCTTCGAGGACAAGCTCAAGCAGTTCCTCTCCTCCTCGGAGCGGAAAATGGCGGACCTGAACCGGAACATCTCCGGCAAGCAGGGTGGCCGCAGAAGAAGATAAATCCATTTCAGACTGATAACAACGCAGCCGTCTCCGGGAGAACATCCCAGAGACGGCTGCGTCAACTTATATGTGTGAAAAATCGCGCAGAAAAAGCGTCCACGCCCGCAAGGGCACATTTGATAGGGCCGATTTTCCGCGCCCCTTTTACGCCAGTCTGCGGAAGCACTCATTCTGGGTGTTGCTCCAGAAGTGAGTGTCATCGATGCCGGACACGTAGTAAACAAGCGGAACGGAAAAGTCATTTTGCAGATAGTCAATGTCCAACTCCGGACAGTATCCCACGCTGCTGCGGTCCCGGACGCGGAAGGGATAGGCGGTTTCGCCAAGCAACTCCAGTTCCGGATACACGATGCGGCAGCCGTCCTCGGAAAACAACAGAACAGTGGTACCCGCATCGTTCACCCAGATACCCGCAAGGGCTTCCTCCGTCACAGCGCTGTAATCCCCCGGCGCTTCGTAGCGGTACTCCGCGCGTTCCGTGCGGTCTAAAATCTGCGTAAACAGGGGGAGCAGCTTCCACGCCGCCCACTTCACCCGGCCCGTGCTGCGGTACGGCTGTTTCATGGTATAGCCCGCGTCATCCAGGGCGTCATAGGCCGTCTCATCGCCCCGCATGAGGGCCTCCGCCTCCGTCAGCACCGCCGCCCATGCCCGGGCCAGCTCCGCAGAGTTTTCCATAGGCACGTTTTCATCTATCCACCTGAATACGTTCTCCTGCTCCACCGAGTTCACATCGATCCAGTCCAGCAGCTCTCCGGCGGCATAGGTGGCCCGCAGAGAGCTGCCCGCCGTGCCGGGCGCCACGGTGTAGATGTCTGTCAGCACATCTTCCAGACTCAGCGGTTCTTTTTCCTCCGGCTTTGCAGGTTCAGGTTCCGGTGTTTCATCGGGAGGTTCCGCTGCCTCCTCCCCCGGCGCCGATGGCATCATATCAGGCGGATTCTCCGGCTCCCTGTTCTGCCCGCCGCAGGCGGTCAGCAGCAAACATACCGTCAAGATTTTGCGTTTCATCCCATTCACCCCTCGATCTTTGATCCCGCGGCCATGCCAACACACGCAAAATACAGGACCTCCACAGGTTCCGGCCATGGCCGAAGCCGGACGCCGCACATGGATACATTGGAGCAGGCTTTCAAAGGAAACCTCAATGCCATAAGCAAGCACATCTGTATATGCTTATTATATCAATACCATGCGGAAATTCAAGCGGGCCCCACAGATCCCCGCTTCAAGGCGGCAAAGGAAGCACAGGAAATTCAGAATCACGGCTCCCCCGCCGCTTGCAGTCATTCGTTCTATCGACCTAAAAAACCACGCGGTCAGTCTCTCGGCTGACCGCGTGGTTCCACAAGTATTCTATTTTTACTGTACGAAATTTTTCATTCTCCACACGATGGCAGAGACCTGACCGCGGGTCAGGGTATTGTTGGGCTTATAGGTGCTGGTGCCGTTGGAGAAGTAGCCCTCAATGATGCCGGCGGCATTCAGCGCCTGCACATAGACGTCATTGGTGTCGGTAAAGGGCTTCTTGCTGGGCAGACCGCTGGTAGGCAGCTTCAACGCCTTGGCGGCGATCTGCGCGATCTGCAGACGAGTGATGGGCCCGTTCAGCTTGGGATTGCCGGACACCAGTCCGGCAGCCTTGGCCTTCGCCAGATAGCCGCTGAAGGTGCTGCGCTTCACCGTGGGGGCCTGCTCGCCGTAGCCCGCCGCCAGCATGATGAGCTTCAGGGCCGCGCCGTAAGTAATGGTATTCTTCTCCTGAAACGTTCCGTTGCTGTAGCCGGAGATAACATTGGCGCCGGCAAGTTCCGTAACATACTTATAGCACCAGGTGGAGGTGGAGATATCCGTAAACTTCTTCACGCTGTCCACCACGCCGATGGAGACCACACCGGAGCCAATGGCCGTACCGCTGCTGTTCAAAGCCACATAGGGAATGGAGACAGAGCCGATGAACCCGCTGTTGGGAATAAAGCGGAGCTGGCTCATAGAGCCGGTCCCATCACCATAGCTATAAGCAGTGGTGACATCTGCCGCATAGGAGCCGCTGTACAGGACGCCAGCCTTAGAGGCAGGCAGTTCCAGCAGCTGGATGCTGCTAAGGCCGAAGCCAGTGGCGGATGCCACTGCGGAATACACGGAGTTGGCCGGGAAGTTCACGGAGGTGCCCTTGGTGGTCACACTGTAAACCTCAGACACCGGAGAAGCCGTCACGCTGATCAGGATGGTCGCGGAAACAGTTGTGCCGTTGCTGCTGTATCCGGTGAAGCCAAGAGACGTGCAGTAATTGCTTCCGCTGGGGATGTAAGTCAGCTCGGAGAGATCATATTCCGATGCAGAGGCGGGACTGTAGGAGAAGACCACATTCCCCGCTGTGGAAGCGGTGAGCGGCATCTGTGCGGAGCCATACTTGCTGGTATTGTAATAGTTGTAATATAGGCTGCCGGTAGCGGGTACACTGGTCAGCGTCAAATACTGCAGGGCTTCGCCAGAGGTGTACTTACGGAAGAGACGGGCAATGTCATTGGCATTGATCTGCAAAGCGGTACTCGGCGTGGTATTGTAGCGGATGTTTCCTACATAGCGGGAGACTCCGGCAGATGTACCGGTGGTGATGACCAGAGTACCGGTGACATTCTGATTGGTCCGGGTACCGGTGCCGCCATAGGCGGTAAAGCTCAGCTCCACGCTGCCGGAGAAGGACTTGTCCGCCACAAAGCTCAGCTCGTCCAGATCGTAGTCACCATAGTCGCTGTCACCGTAGTAGAACTTATTGCTGCTGAGGCTGGAGCGGGTAAAGGCAGTCTCATTCCGCTTACCGTACCGGGAATAGAGGGTACCGGCATTGTTGAACGCGCTGTCGGGCCGGTTGAATTCCACATACTTGAGACTGCCGGTACAGCGGCTGTTCTCGTAGATCTTCTCAAAATCGGCATCGTCAAAGGCAACTTCCTCACCGGCTTTCACTGTGTAAGTAATGTCACCCTTGCTGGAGGATGCAGATTTAGAAGATGTGATTTTCAGGGTTCCGCTGACAGAATCATTCTCCTTGCTGCCTCTCCCGCCGTAAGCTGTAAATGCAATCTCAATACTATCGGAAAAAGACTTATCCGCCACAAAGCTCAGTTCGTCCAGATCATAGTCACCATAGTCGCTGTCACCGTAGTAGAACTTGTAATCGTCCAGTTCAGAGCGGGTAAAAGAGGTTGCATTCCGCTTGCCGTACCGGGAATAAACGGTACCGGCATTGCTGTAATCAGAGGAAGGCTTTTCAAATACCACATACTTCATCGTGCCGGAGCCGCCAGCATTGTCATAGGCATTAACAAAATCTTCATCGTCAAAGGTAACTTCCTCGCCGGGCTTCACCGTATAGGTGATGTCCCCCTTGGAGGAACCGGAACCGCCGCCGACTTTAATATCCATGGTGCCGTACACATAATTCTTGCCGTCGGCGTCATAGATCTCAAATTTCAGCCGCAGCGTGCCGCTGTCGGCCCGGCGGTTGGCTTCAAATGTCAAGCCATCCAACGCGTAGTCCATATTCTTGGGCACATCGTGGCTGTCATAATAAAACCATGTGTTACGCAGATCGCTTTCACTGAGGCTCACAGTCTTATCATAGTAATTCACAGCGGTCAAGTACCCATAGTCATCCAGATCGCTGTAATCGGTGAATACCACATAGCTGGGATCACCACTATATTCACTTCTGTAAAGGTCGCGGAACTCCCGATATAGAGACCCTTCAGGTTTACGAGAATCTCCTGACCAACAGGAAGATAACCTGAGAGGCCACTTCCGTTGATGGCAATGATGATTGCGCCGGATGCATCCTGTACGCTCACCTGGTTGTAGATATTGCCACTGACATCATTGCCCGTCACTACCGCCTTGATCATCATGTCCTTCTCAATCAGCTTGTAGCCATTGTCGCTGTTGATAATCGTAGCAAACTGGGTCTTCAAATCTGCTATGCTGATCACATTCTTCTCCCTCAGGCTGTTGTTGCCCCATGGAGATGCAGGCACCTTCTCGGTCAGGTCTGGGTCAGCATAACCGTCGCCCATACACGACCCCAGAGTCAGTGCCAGGAATGCCAATGCTATGAATTTTATCTTTTTCATTGTTCTTTCTTTTTATTGTTATAGAGAAACGGGATTGCTCCCTGTTCTTTATGTTAAAGAGAAACTGCTCTTTAGAATCTGT
>ENA-UERX01000291-UERX01000291.1-human-gut-metagenome-genome-assembly--contig:-NODE-291-length-37876-cov-6.552396_pt1 | contig 37876 bp, 42 predicted proteins | sample MGYA00242992_ERZ507993 | MGnify/ENA primary metagenome ERZ507993 (study PRJEB26167, sample SAMN06115487) | human gut metagenome | host: Homo sapiens | place: China:Chongqing | collected 2015-04-10... | reverse complement strand
AGATACTAAGAAGTGTTTTCAATTTCACGGCTTAGTGGCAGCTGATGCGTTCAAAAAAGAAACATCTGAAAAGTATTGTACTATCATTAAGGAACTGGAAGGCAACACAAATATTGAATATATTTTAGTAGATCTGAGTTCTGAATGTGATATTGCCCAGAAAAAAATATTTGTTTCTCGCGTCGTTCCAGGGATAATGATTCCCACGGAAGATATGGATCGCTATCTTATTGAAAAAAAGATTAGGCCTCAATCTGGGGAACCAGATTATATTTTTAGTCTTTCGCCTGTCGAATTTGATAATAAAAGCTGGTATATTGCGTTTAATGTAAATCAAATGTTTGCACTTCAGATGGACGAGCTGGTAGATGAAAATCTTATGTGCTCTCTGACTGGTTCATACATAACAAGCTTAAAGCAGAGATCAGCTTCTTGCGTTTCAAAGCAGGGAATCGGAGTCTTCAGTGCTGGTCACTGACACATGAAAGTCTGTATCGTATCTTATTCCGATGCTCAGCCCCAGCGAAATATCCTTCCCCCCTTCACGCGTTTTGAGGATATGCAGATGCTCCACCATACCAAGACCCTGGGCGTGATCCAGGTGGACGAGTCCGTGTGGAAGAAGTTGACTCGGGAGGAAAAGCGGGAAATCGAGCGGATTTGCGATGAAAAGCTGGAAGACTATTATCGGCGGTTTAGTAATGCAGAGAAAGGGAAATGATCGATGAAGGTCATCTGCTTTGGCGATTCCAACACCTATGGCTATGACCCGCGAGGCTATTTCGGCGGACGCTATGAGGGGGACAGCCGGTGGGTGGACATCCTGTCTGCGGAAACCGGCTGGACTGTCTGCAACATGGGACAGAACGGCCGGAAGATCCCTTCTGTCGTTCCTGCCTTCCCAGATGACACTGACCTGCTGATCGTGATGCTGGGCACCAACGATCTGCTCCAGGGGCGAAGCTCGGAGCAGACGGCTGAGAGGCTGGAGCGATTTCTCGCTGCTGTCCTGTTAGAACGAAGCAAGATCCTGCTGATCGCACCGCCGCCAATGGCCCTGGGCGAGTGGGTACCCAGCCAGCAGCTCATTGACGCTTCCTATACCTTCGCCCGCCTTTGTCAAGCCCTGGCGGAGCGGCTTGGCATCCGCTTTGCCGATGCCGGAAAATGGGACATCTCCCTGGCCTATGACGGCGTACACTTTACGGAGCATGGCCACAAAGCCTTTGCCGCCGGACTTCTGGAGGAACTCAAATGAAACGAATTGCAATTTTACTCTCCTCTCTGCTTTTGCTGTTGACCGGATGCGGTGGAAATATCTCGGACAGCTCCTATGAGCAGATCACCCAGGAAGCAGCCAAAGAAATGATGGACACCCAGGAAGTGATCGTCTTGGATGTACGGGAGCAGGATGAATATGACAGCAGCCACATCCCCAGGGCCGTTCTGCTGCCGGTGGGTACCATCGACGAGGATACTGCCGCTGAGGTGATCCCCGAGAAGGATTCCACCGTGCTGGTCTACTGTCGTAGCGGCAATCGCAGTAAGACCGCATCCTCCACGCTGGCCGAACTGGGCTACACCAACATCTACGAATTCGGCGGCATCAACACCTGGCCCTATGAGACGGAGCCGTAAGGCAAGCAGTACAAAATTTATATCGCCTAAACAAAGAATACGGGACTGGCCGCACGGGCCAGTCCCGTTGCTTATTTTGGCAGATATTCTTCCCGCACCCAGTACCGGCTGACACCGAAGCTGCTGCCTCGCTGGATAACCTCCTGGGGAAGCTGGTTCAAATACTTCCGTCCAAAGTTGGTATTGCCGAAATAGCAGTCAAAGTTGGTCACAGGAAGCACCAGCCAGTCGCTGTCTTCCGGCCGGTTGGCCAGATAATAGGAGATCAGGGTATGCAGGACAGGGGCAGGGAGCTCCTTGGGTCGAACCTGTTCCAGACGCTCCACCAGCTCCGCCGGCAGCTCCGGCTCCGTGCTGCGCAGAGGCCCCAGCTCCAGGGTGTCAGCGATCATATCGTCAAAACGGATCGTCCACGCACCCTCTGTCAGAGTGGAGAGCGCTTTGGTCTGGTACTGAAGCACTTTGTTGCGCCACTCCTGGTCAAACAGCTTGTCCAGCCTTTCAGTGGAAGTAGCGTAGTTCTTGTGAACCAGTTCCGGGTGTGCTGCGGCAAACCGCATCGCCCCGTGGAAGTGGCGGCTGAACCAGCCTCGGCCCTCCTCGTCCACCAGTTTGGGAAACGGATCGTGGAGCGACGCAAAATCGGTGCGGTGCTGCCACTCTTCTTTTGGCTTACTGCCACTCTCCGGGATGCTGCACCAGGCACACAGACCATCATAAGCACAACCGATCCGCACTCTGGGATCGCCGGGCAGCAGCGTGCCGTCCGAAGCATGATGAATACGCCGCCCTCCGACGGACACTTTGACCGCACAGGTCAGACAGCTTGACCGCTGAAATCATACACTCTCGCCGCCGGTCAGACACCCTCTGTATAATGGAATTGCATCGAAAGATGTAATCTAACAACAGGAGGAAAACACGATGACCAACTACAAAGAGATCATCAGACTTCATAGTCTGGGTCTCAACAAAACGCGCATCGCCGAGAGCTGTGGCTGCGCCCGGAGCACCGTCATCACGGCATTGCACAAGGCTGAAGAAAACGGCCTCTCGTGGAATGCGGTGAAGAACCTTAGCTCTGAGGAAGTGACCCGTAAGCTGTACCCTGCCACATCTATGGGGCAGCGGTACAGTATGCCGGACTACGAGTGGGTCCACAAGGAAATGCAGAAGAGCGGCGTCACGCTCAGCCTACTGTGGGTGGAGTATTGCGAACGGTGCCGCCAAAACGGTGAGCTCCCCTACAAGTCCACGCAGTTCAACAAGTACTACGCCGACTATGTTCACAAAACGAAAGCGACCATGCACCTGGAGCACAAGCCCAGTGAGAACCTCCAGGTGGACTGGGCCGGTCAGACCGCTGGGATTACGGACACGGACACCGGCGAGCGCCTGCCCGCCTATCTCTTTGTAGCAGTGCTTCCGTACAGCGGCTACGCCTATACGGAAGCGTTCCTCAACATGAAGCAGGAAGCATGGATCACAGCTCATGTTCATGCCTACAACTATTTCGGTGGAGTCACCCGAATCCTGACCCCGGACAATCTCAAGACCGGCGTCATCAAGAATACCCGCACGGAGACCGTCCTGAACAAAGCCTACCAGGAAATGGCGGAGCATTACGGCACCGCAATTATCCCCACCCGTCCACGGACACCGAAGGACAAAGCGTTCGTGGAGGGCTCCGTTGGCGTTGTCTCCACCTGGATCCTTGCTGCGTTGCGGAACCGTCAGTTTCTCTCCTTGGATGAACTGAATCGTGCAATCTGGGAAAAGCTGGCTGACTTCAATCACAAGCCGTTTCAGAAGAAAGATGGTAGCAGAGCCTCTGACTTTGAGGAAGAAAAGCTGTTCCTTCTGCCGCTACCGCCAAATCCGTTTGAGCTGGCAGAATGGAAAACGGCCACGGTGCAATATAACTACCACATTTCAGTGGATCGCATGAACTATTCGGTCCCATACGAATACATCAAACAGAAAGTGGATGTACGACTCACCGGCTCCGCTGTAGAAATCTATTTCTGCGGTACCAGAGTGGCCTCCCACCTTCGGCTGTATGGCCGCCCCAATCAGTACAGTACGCTTGAGGAGCATATGCCTCCGGAGCACACCGCTTACCTCCAATGGAACAGTGAACGGTTCCTTCGCTGGGCGTCCTCTATTGGCGAAAATACTGCCGCTGTTGTGCGAGTATTCCTTACTGCTCACAAGGTAGAGCAGCAGGGTTACAATCCTGCATGGCCCTCCTAAAGCTGTCTGACCACTATTCTGTGGTCCGCTTGGAGGACGCCTGTCGGAAAGCTCTGACCTTCACCCCTTCTCCTAGCTTGAAAAGTGTACAGGCTATTCTGAAGTCTGAGCAGGACCTGCTTCAGACGGAAGATGTGGATCCAGAACCTGTGCCTCAGAAGGCCCACAGGTTTACCCGTGGTGCTGAGTACTACAGAAGGGGGAAGAAATAATGTTCAGTAACGAAACGATTCGTAAGCTCAGAGAGATCCACATGGGCGTCATGGCAGAGCAGCTTTCTGCCCAGCTGGAAGACCCGCAGTTCCGGAATGTACCCTTCGAGGATCGGCTCGCCATGCTGGTGGATGCCGAATGGAGTGCGCGGAAAAGCAACCGGCTCACTGGCCTGATCAAGAAGGCCGGCTATGCAGATACACAGGCCAGCGTGGAGAATATCGAGTATATTGCCGAACGGCATCTGGACCGGGAGCAAATCCTCCGCTTGGCATCCTGTTCGTACATTCAGGAGGCACGAAATGTGATCATCCTGGGCGCTACCGGTGCTGGAAAGACATTCCTGGCCTGTTCCCTGGGTGTGGCGGCCAACCGGAACTTCTACGCCGCTCGGTATCTCCGGCTGCCGGATCTTCTGGTAGAGATCGCTGTAGTCCGGAGGGATGGGACCTATCGGGAATATATGAAGCAGCTGAAAAAGGTGAAGCTGCTCATTCTGGACGAGTGGCTGCTGTACCCGCTGAAGGAGGCAGAAGCCCGGGATGTACTGGAGCTGGTGGAAGCTCGGAACAAAGTGGCGTCCACCATCTTCTGCTCCCAGTATGACACCAGTGAGTGGCATGAAAATCTGTATGATCCAACTCTGGCGGACGCGATCTGCGACCGGATCATCTACAACGCGTACACGGTTCAGATCGAGGGCGAGTCAATGCGCAAGCGCATGGGTATGACAGAGTAATTTCCCCGGCGGCCGGGTGCACCATGTGCCCGGCCGCTGTGCACCATTTGGGCGGTGTCCGTGGACCGACGTGGTGGTGCATGCACCACGGCCTCGGTGTAGGACCAGCGGAAAGGGTGTCCGTTTTCAGCGGTCAGGGTGTCGGACGGCTAACGGTCAGGGTGTAGTTTTCGGTCGGCATATTCACCTCTGGCCCGAAAACTGGGGGGAATACCTCCGGCAAGTGAATTTCATCGAGAAATTTGCTTGTTTTTGCTCACTTGCAAAAGTAAATGCAAGTTTGTAAGAAGTAAATGCAACAGCAAAGTTCAAAAACTTCGATTCACTCTTACAAATATGGGGAAATTCTCTTTTCAATGGCGTAGAATGTGTTAAAATCAATAGCATAAGGCAAGAAATCGGGAAAAAGGCAAAAAACTTCCAGAGGTCCGATTGCCGCTTACTTTTTTGTAAAGGTAAATCGCACCCCTGAAAGTTCTCTGTTTGACATCTGAAATGCTGAGGGTTACTTCTTCAGCAGCTTCGGAGACAGAACAATGTCGTTTGCCTCGATTTCGCGGATATTGAGCTTCGGCAAAATATCATCCCCGTAGATGAAGTTGAACAGTTGGTATGCAGACCGACTGTTCAGCTTTCCTCTTTTATACGAGTTGATATGAGAAAGCATCAGGTCAATATCCTCCTGCTGAAGGTCATCAAAAGATTTGCCTTTCGGCAAAACACGCCGAACCAGTTCGTGGGCTACTTCGATGCCGCCTTTTTGATAAGGGACACTGGGATTGCAATAGAAAACAAGACTGCGAAGCTCATCGTTTTCATCCTGTTCGATGGGGACCGGATTGCTGAACTCACTGCCACGGTCAGTCAAAATGACAGGAAAGAGTCTACAATAGGTTTCCCGTCCAAACATGGCATAGAGGTCGTTGAATACATCCAAAACAGAACGGGCGGTATTGTGGTCACGCAGGAAAGCAAGAAGCAGATTGGTGTTCTGGGAAAACATAGTCAAAAGGACTTTCCCACTCTTGTTTCCAATGACAGAGTCCATCTGAACGACAGGAACATCCGGGTTATCCGCAATGAAGCGCATAAAATCTTCGTAAGTGCGGCCTTCATAGCAGTGTCTGTCGATTTTCAGCTTTGGAGTGCTCCGCCTCGGACGCATCCTGATGATGCGTGGACAGTCCATCTTATCAGCGTCAAAAAGGCCAGCGTTCAAATAGTTATGGGCAGTCTTTTCGCTGACCATCAATTCATCCGCATTGCTCATAAAGACATAACAACTATCAAATCGAGCAGAAAATTGCGGAGAAAGACCGTTTGGCGGCGATGCGCTCTCGCCATGAGACTGGAAAAACTGAGACGGAAATCGAAGAAGAATTTGAACAGAAAAAGTAGGACTTGCAAGCCAATTTGCAGGACCAGCTTTCCAATACCGTAAAGACTTTCATTGAAACATCTACGTAGGATGTTGTTGAGACGGTTGAGAAGAAAATCAAGGAACGGGAAAAGACGGGTATAGAAGATTCCGTCAGGGACCACCTGAGGGGCTTCTCCCGCACGATACCGTCATTCCTGATGGCCTATGGCAATGATACCGTTACGCTGGCAACCTTCGATGCCGTTATCCCGAATCCTGTGTTCCTTGAGGTGACAAGCATCACCCTTGACCAGTTCCGGTTCCTCCGTGACGGCGGTAAATACAAGGACGCTGAGACAGGGGAGGAAAAGGAGTTTGCGGGCAATCTCTTTGACCCGGTCGTATTCGATGACTCTGTGAAGGAATTCCTTCGGCTCAAGAAAAAGTTGGCGGATTACTTTGATGAAAAGAGTATCGAGGACATCTTCGACTATATCCCCCCGCAGAAGACCAACCAAATCTTCACCCCGAAGACAATGGTCAAGAAGATGGTGGATATGCTGGAAAAGGAGAATCCCGGATGCTTCGATGACCCGGACAAGACCTTTATCGACCTCTATATGAAGTCGGGTCTGTACATCACGAAAATCGTCAAGCGCCTGTATCAGAGTGAGCGAATGAAGGAACAGTTCCCTGACCCGAAAGAACGCCTTCGCCATATTTTTGAGAAACAGGTCTATGGATTGGCTCCAACAGAAATCATCTATCATATTGCGTTATCCTATATCTTCGGCTTTAATGAGGGTATGTAGGACATCAAGCATAATTTCCGGCAGCTTGATGCCCTGCCCTACGCAAAGGAAGGGACGCTCCAAGAAAAATTGGACGAGCTGTTCGGATAAAAACGAGAACTCCAGAATCAAATTTAGATTCTGGAGTTCTTATTTTTCAGTGTGTGATGAAACCTACACCTGCGTTTGTACGAGTAAATGCAACACTGAGATTTGTAAGACTAAATGCAATGGTGGGGTTGCATTTACTTTTGCAAACGAATTTGCTTGTTTTTCTTAGGAAAAACCGTTGACAAATTGACTGTGCACAGATATAATAATAGAGCCGCTTTGAATGGGTTATAAGTATTTCTTCGGAAATCGCCCCCGACAGCGAGCCCGTAAATGAAGGAGTTGAAAAGAATGAACGCAATTATCGTGACTGGCGGCAAGCAGTACAAGGTGTCCGAGGGTGATGTGATCTACATCGAGAAGCTGGACAACGAGGCTGGCGATACCGTAAAGTTCGAGCAGGTCCTGGCTATCATCGATGGTGAGAAGGCTACGTTCGGCGCTCCCGTTGTGGAGGGTGCTTCCGTGGAGGCCAAGATCGTGAAGAACGGCAAGGGCAAGAAGATCCGCATCTTCAAGTACAATCCCAAGAAGGGTTACCGGAAACGTCAGGGCCATCGTCAGCCTTACACCAAGGTTGAGATCGGCAAGATCTCTGTCTGAGCATGACGACGATCACCTTCCGCAGTCAGGGCAGCCGGATCACAGGCTTTGATGTACAGGGTCACAGCGGTTACGCTGAGGCCGGTGCGGACATTGTCTGCGCGGCGATCACCAGCGCCGTTCGTCTCGTGGAGACCACGGTGAACGATGTGCTGGGTCTGGCGGCATCCGTGAAGGTGCGGGAAAGTGACGCATCGATCTCCCTCCGTCTGCCGGGAAGCCTCGGCCAGACAGCGGAGAGCACCTGTCAGGCACTTCTGACGGGCATGATGGTCTACTTTGCTCAGCTCCACGACGAGTATCCCGAACATATCGAAGTTCTGGAGGATGAATAATTCTCCCTGAAATCTACAGAAAGGATGGTCCTTTATTATGATGATGATCGGTTTGCAGTTCTTCGCCCACAAGAAGGGCGGCGGCTCCACCAAGAACGGTCGTGACTCCAACTCCAAGCGTCTGGGCGCCAAGCGCGCGGACGGCCAGTTCGTCAAGGCCGGCAACATTCTGGTGCGTCAGCGCGGCACCAAGATCCATCCCGGCACCAACGTGGGCATCGGCACTGACGATACCCTGTTTGCCAAGGTGGACGGCACCCTGCGCTTTGAGCGTCTGGGCAAGGATCGGAAGCAGGCTTCCGTCTACGCCGCTGAATAATCCGCATTTTAAAAGCTCCGGTCGAAAGACCGGAGCTTTTGCCATTTCCAACAACATATACCTACTTGAATAATAGGATTTATAAGGATCATCTCTTGAAATACTGATTATGACTGTGCTACAATAACACGGAAAAACGATTGTGAGGGAAACGATGTTTACCGGATTTACCGATGCCACTGTGGACTTCCTGTGGGGCATCCGCTTCAATAACGAGCGCCCCTGGTTTGAAGCCCACAAGGAGACCTATTTAAGCGAGCTTTACCGTCCCATGAAGGACTTGGGGGCGGAGATCTATGATTTTCTGTCCGAACAGCGGCCGGAGGACCCCATGGTGTGCCGTGTCTCCCGGATCTACCGGGACGCCCGGCGGCTCCACGGCCGGGGACCCTATAAGGACCACCTGTGGTTCTGCGTGGAGCGCCCCGCCGAGGATTGGACCACCCGGCCGACATTCTGGTTTGAGTTGGGGCCGGATTACTGGGGCTACGGCATGGGCTGTTGGATGGCCCGGCCCATGGACATGGCCAAGCTGCGCTCGCGGATTGTCCGGGACCCGAAGCCCATGGAAAAGCTGACGAAGGCGCTGCGTGGCCAGACGGAATTTACTCTGGGCGGCGATACCTACAAGCGTCCCAAGGCAGGCGCGCCGTCGGAGCTGCTGGCGCCGTGGTTCCAGATGAAAACCATCAGCATCACCCACGAGGAGAAACTGACGGAGGAGCTGTTCAGCCGGGATGTGGTGGACCGGATCAAAACCGGCTACACATTTCTGCTGCCCTATTATGCCTATTTTCTGACGCTGCCCTCCGACCCGGAGCCGGAGACACTGAAATAAGCAAAACAAAGGAGCGATCCCTATGAAAGCCTGTCCTGCAAGAGAAGAAGCCCTGGCTCTGCTGAAAAAGTACAACAGCGAGCCGTTCCACATTCAGCACGCCCTGACGGTAGAGGGCGTCATGCGCTGGTATGCCAACGAGCTTGGCTATGGTGAAGATGCCGATTTCTGGGCCACCGTGGGCCTCCTCCACGATGTGGACTTTGAAAAGTGGCCGGAGCAGCACTGCGTCAAGGTCCCGGAGCTTTTGCAGGAGATCGGTTGCTCTGAGGACCTGATCCACGCGGTCTGTTCCCACGGCTATGGCATCTGCTGCGATGTGGAGCCTGTGGAGGAAATGGAAAAGGTCCTCTTTGCCGCCGACGAACTGACGGGGCTCATTGGGGCCGCAGCCCGGATGCGGCCCAGCAAGTCCGTGCAGGATATGGAAGTCAGCTCCCTGAAGAAAAAGTACAAGGATAAGAAGTTTGCCGCCGGCTGCTCCCGGGATGTCATCAATACAGGCGCGGAGCGGCTGGGCTGGCCTATTGAGGAGCTGATGGAAAAGACCATTTTGGCCATGCGCTCCTGCGAGGATGCCGTAAATGAGGCTGTGTCGGCCCTGTAAAAAAGTTTCTATATGATCGAACCCCACCTCCGGCGGACTGTCCGTCGGAGGTGGGGTTTTGTCAGATGAAAAGAGAATCAGCGGAACACGTTGAAATAAAGATACGCGCCGGTGACGATGACCAGCCAGAGGCAGGTGAACAGAGGTACAATGACCCGGAAGGAGCGGTGCTGGGTCTTGTGGCGAAAAACCTCCATGCCCAGCCATGCGCCGATACCGCCGCCTACGATGGCCAGCAGCAGGAGATTTCTCTCCGGCAGGCGGGGGACCTTCTCGTGGCGGGCCTTCAGCTTAGCCAAAAGCTTGTCCAAGCCATAGGCCAGAAACGCCGCAGCATTGATGATCAGGAGCCACAGCCAGAGGAATCCCCATTTGGTGCCGAGGATCGTAAAAATAAAACCATTTTTCGCCGTGGGTTCCACCACGGTCTTGGCAAGACGCATCATGGTCATCGTTCATTACCTGCTTTTCTATGATTTGGGAGGCTTACTCCCTGCTTTGTGTTTGCAGTTGAAAAAAGGACTGGCCGGGAATTTCCCGGCCAGTCCATTTTAGCAGAGTTTTCAGTTCTTGGCAAGAGCTACCAGTTCTCCGGCGGTCTTGGCAGCCAGTCTGGCGTTGTTGTACACCAACTGGATGTTGGAAGCCAGAGAATCGCCGCCGGTGATGTCCTTGATCTTGGCCAGCAGGAAGGGAGTGGTCTCCTTGCCGTGGATGCCCAGCCGGTTGGCCTCGGCCACAGCCTCGTCGATGGCCTTGTTGATGACCTCGTGATCCATGGAGTATTCCTCGGGGATGGGATTGGTCACCAGCATACCGCCTCCCAGACCCATGTCCTGCTTCACATAGAAGGCCTTGGCCAGCTCAGCGGGAGTGTCGATGCGGTAGTCCACCTTGAAGCCGGACTTCCGGGTGTAGAAAGCAGGCAGTTCCTCGGTGCCGTAGCCGATGACGGGCACGCCGTGGGTCTCCAGATATTCCAGCGTCAGGCCCAGATCCAGAATGGACTTGGCACCGGCGCAGACCACCATGACGGGGGTGTGGGCCAGCTCCTCCAGATCGGCGGAGATGTCGAAGGTCTGCTGAGCGCCCCGGTGGACGCCGCCGATGCCGCCGGTGGCGAACACCTGAATACCGGCCATGTGAGCGATGATCATGGTGGTGGTCACGGTGGTGGCGCCGTCCCGGCCCTCGGCCACCAGAATGGGCAGGTCACGGCGGCTGGCCTTGGTGACGGCCGCGCCGGTCTTGCCCAGATAGTCGATCTCGGATTCGGACAGACCGGCCTTCAGGCGGCCGCCGATGACGGCGATGGTGGCGGGTACTGCGCCGTTTTCGCGGATGATCTTCTCCACGTTCAGGGCAGTCTCCACGTTCTGGGGATAGGGCATACCGTGAGAGATGATGGTGGATTCCAGAGCCACCACGGGACGGCCCTCATCCAGGGCCTTCTGCACTTCGGGAGCGATGTCCAGATATTTGTTCAGCGTCATGTTGAATTCCTCCATAAGATTGAAATTTGAATGTTGTTTTATTTGGAAAAAGCGGCACGCTGCCGCAGGGCGTCCTCGCTCATGGCGGGATTGATGGTCTCAGCGGACTCCATGGCGATGACGGAGGCGGCCAGCCCCGCCTTCGCCGTGTCCGTCAGGTCCGTGCCCTGTAAATAGGCCCATGTGATCGCCGCCATGAAGGCGTCGCCGCAGCCGGTGGTGTTCACCATAGCTCCCGGCAGAGGGGGAAGCTGCACCTGCTGCCCGGACCGGTCGGCGGCAAACACGCCGTCAGAACCCAGAGAGATAAAGACCCGGTGAAGACCTGTGTCCAGCAGCGTCTCCGCCGCTTTTCGGAGGCTGGCATCGTCAGTGATCTTCACACCGGAGAGCAGCTCTGCTTCGATACGGTTGGGCTTCAGAGTGTGAAGCTTGCCCAACACCGGCTTCAGCTTCACCGCCTTGGCGGTGGACACCGGGTCGGCAAACAGGGGGGCGGCACAGTGATCCGCCAGCCACTCAATGCTCTCGGCGGGGATGTTGGTGTCCAGCACCACCGCCTGACTGGCGTTCAGCAGCGTTTGCCGCTGGGCCAGCAACTGCGGAGTCAGGTGCTTGTAGATCTCCATATCGCTGACGGCCAGCGCCATATCGCCCTTTTCATCGGTGATGAAGAGATAAGTGGAGGTGCGGCCCTCGGGGATGATGGGGGACTGGGAGATGTCGATGCCCAGCTCCCCGCAGCTTGCGGCGATTTTCTGGGCGTTGATATCGTCCCCGAATACCGTCAGCAGACGGACGTCCATGCCCAACAGGGCCATGTTGTGAGCAATATTCCGCCCCACGCCGCCCAGGCTCATCCGTACCACACCGGGGTTGGAGTCCTGCATGACGGGGACCTCGCCGGGCCAGCCGCCGATGTCCATATTCACGCCGCCCACCACAGTGACATAGGGGGCTGTGTGGACGATGTAGCCCTTGCCGGTGATGTAGCCCTTTTTCATCAGGTTGGAGATGTGCACCGCCACGGAGGATCGGGTGATCCCTGCCTTGTCCGCCAGCTCCTGCTGGGAGATTAGGGGATTTTCCTTGATCCAGTTCAAAAGCTGCCGCTCTCGCTGGGTCATGGTCATTCCTCCTTTGTAAGCAAAAATTTAGACTTCTAATCTAATGCTTATTTTACCCAGCGGGAGCAAAATGTCAAGCATAAATTTCAGAAAAATAATTATTTCAGGAAAAATTTGCAAAACCGGGAACAAAATCACCGTTTGTGCCGACAAAGAAGTAGAAATAAAAAGGAGGCGGTTTCTATGAAGCAACTGTTTGCGGCGATTTTGTGCCTGTGCCTGTTAGCGGGCTGCGGGCGGACAGACAGCACCGGCAATACCTGCCGGGCGGAGGACGAGCCTACGGTCGGGGCCGAAAAGGCGGAACCGATCGGGGAGAGCTTCCGGATCATTCAGGAAAAACCGGACTGGCTCCTGCTGGCCAAGGAGGAGGGAGATTCGGCGGAGGTGTATACCCTCTCCCTGAGTGACACAGAACTGACACTGGACGGCGAAGTCTTCGAACGGAACGAGCCGGGGGCCTATCAGCGCTTTCCTGACGGGACCCTGACCGGCGCGCTGGTGGAGGTCGCCTACGATCTGGTACTGGAGACCTACCCCGGCCAGCTGGCGGGGGTCACGGCGGTGAATCTCCGCTCCGACGGCTTTGACGACCGCTGCGCCCTGTACCTCCGGGTGCTGAATGACCTGTGGGCCGTGGACGAGGGCCTGAACAGCGACATTACCATGCTTTCTGTGGACCTGTCCCAAACCGGCCTGTCCGATAGCGAGCAGGCGGCGGTGGCGTGGGTATTCGGCGGGATGCACGATATTTCCGAGACCATGACCATGAGTTACGAGGAATTGGCGGCGGAGGGGTATCTCTCCGACACGGCCTCGGAGGTCGACGGGATCCCCCACTGGAAGGACGGCTGCTTGTTCACCATTACGGAGCAGAACGGGCAGGACAGCATCCATGTGGAACAGGACAGCAAAAATATTACCGGCGCAGACCCGCTGCCCCGTACAGAAGAGGAAAGCGGTGCTGCTTGCCAACTGCCTCCGGCGGAGGCAGAACAAGGACAGTCTGACTTTTGCCAACCAGTGAAAACGGAGGGCGGCGAACCGGACGCTTTGCAGAACACCGTGACCTTCGATGCCCAGAAGTGGCGCTCTGCCTTGGGGGCGTATTTCTTCGCCGACTGCACCGCCAGCCGGGATGCGCAGGGACATTGGGGAGATTATACCGTAGGCGCCGCGGCAATCTCCTGAATAGCGGATGACAGGTGTATGAACAGCCCCGGAGATGATTCCATCTCCGGGGCTGTGTTCACGTACTCGCGGCGCAAATCGTGAACAGCCTGTAAAATCTCTTGAAATCAGGCGGAGGGACTACCATTTTTGAGGAAGATGTGGTATTGTATCCTTGTATTGATATGTGTATTGAAAGGGGGCGGAACCGTGAGAAGAAAGCGGCGGATCATGTCAGGACTGCTGGCACTGTGCATCGCGCTGTCGGTGCTGCCTCTTTCTGCCTGTACCGCGCCGAAGCTGACATTGGACCCGGAGGAACTGTACGCTCTGCCGGAACTGCCGGAGCGGTATACCGCACTGAACAAGCAGCTCAGCGCTATCCAGGAAAGCGGCGCGGAATATGCCGCCCCGGTGTCCGGCAGCAATATCCAGCCGGTGCAGATGATGGATCTGGACGGCGACGGCCGGGAGGAGGCACTGGCCTTCTTCCGCCAGAGCGATGGGGAAAAGCCCCTGAAGATCCATATATTTACGGCGGATGATGACAACAGCTACCGGCAGGCGGCAGTCATTGAGGGCAGCGGTCTGGCGATTTACAGCGTGGATTACAGCGATATTGACGGCGACGGCCGTATGGAGATCATCGTGGGCTGGCGGGTCAGCATGGATCTGCAGGCGCTGGCGGTCTACTCCCTGGAGCCGGACGGCGCACGGGAACTGATGCGGACCAATTATGTGAAATATGCCGTGGCGGACCTGAATAAAGACGGCAAACGGGAGCTGACGGTGCTCCGGGCCAATCAGGACGGTGAGGGCGTTGCGGACTGCTATGTGTCGAAAAACGGCGCGCTGACGCTGCGGTCCAGCGTACTGGTGTCCATGACCATGGCGGAGCTGAGCCAGCAGGGAAAGGTCACCGTGGGCACGCTGCGGTCCAGCGACCCCGCCCTGTTCATCACCGGCGTGGCGGACGGTGCGCGGGCCATTACGGACGTACTGGCTCTCCGGGGCGGAGAACTGACAAATCTGGTGCTTTCCGCCATTACCGGCGTTTCCGGAGAGGTGTCCCGGTTCTGTTCCGTGTATCCCATGGACATCAACGGCGACGGCGTTACAGAGGTGCCCCGCACGGTGACGCTGCAGGGCGAGGACGCAGACCACGCCGTTTCTCAGCGGGTGGACTGGATCAGCTATGACGCTTCCGGTACCGCGTCCCGGGTCCTGTCCACCTATCACGATGTTGCCGACGGCTGGTATCTCCAGCTGCCGGAGGGCTGGCCGGAGCGGGTCTGGGTCGGCCGGTCCGCATCGCCGGATGAGATCGGCATTACATTCTATACCGACAGCAGCCGGGAGGAATCCTGTGTTCCGGTGCTGCGGATCACGGCCCTCAGCGGCTCCGAACGGGAGCGGCTGGCGGTGCGGACGGGACGGTTCATCCTGGGCCGGAATGACGGTGTCATCTATGTGGGAGAACTGCTAAAAGGCAATCAGGATTGGAAGTACAACGTTACAGAGGACGAGGTGCGGGCATCCTTCAGCCTGATCGGCACGGAGTGGTCCGCAGGGGACAACTGATGGATATGGAGGAGCTTTCGTGAAGAAAATTCTGGTTTTGGAGGATGAAGCCAGCATCCGCAGCTTCATCGTAATCAATCTCCGCCGGGCGGGCTACGATGTGATCGAGGCTGAGACCGGCGAGGAGGCATTGGAACGGCTCCGGGCCAACCCGGATACCAAGGTGGCTCTTTTGGACATCATGCTGCCGGGGATCGACGGCTTTGAGGTCTGCCGCCGTATCCGGGCCACCAATACGAAAATCGGCATCATCATGCTGACGGCCCGGTCTCAGGAGATGGACAAAGTGACGGGATTGATGACCGGCGCCGACGATTATGTGACCAAGCCCTTTTCTCCGGCGGAGCTTACCGCCCGGGTGGACGCGCTGTTCCGCCGGGCTGGCGGGGAGGAAGTGGTCCAGAGCGGTGAGATCAGCCAGCCGCCCTTTTTACTGAATACCCGCAACCGGACGCTGGAGAAAAACGGCCAGCGGGTGAAGCTGACGCAGGTGGAGTACGCCATCATGCGGGTGTTTATGGAGAATCCCGGCAAGGCGCTGTCCCGGGAGGAGATCTTAGACCGGGTCTGGGGGCGGGACTACTTCGGAGAGCTGAAGATCGTGGACGTGAATATCCGCCGCCTCCGCTTAAAAATCGAGGACAATGTGCAAAATCCGACTTTCATCACAACCGTCTGGGGTTATGGTTACAAATGGGACGCGTGAAACGAGTAAGCTGGCGGCACATTGTCCGGGGCCCCGCACGGCGGGGCGCGCCGTTAGGCGCGTACAAGGGTTTTGGCGGAGCCAAAACCTTGGCGCAAGGCGGAATTCATTTCCGCCGCGCAAGTAAGATGAAAGGGCTCCCATTTTGCCCCGCAAAATGGGAAAAGAAAGGGTGAGATGCTTCGTGCCGGAGGGAAGTCAAAAACGAAAAGCCACGCGGGTGCGGAGCCTCCGCCAGCGTTGGATCGTCAACTCTGTGGTGCCCATCTTCGTGCTGCTGGCGCTGATCGTGGGCGGCGTATCTCTGGGCATTTCCAATTACTATTATAAGGGAATGCTGGACGGTCTGGAACGGCAGGCCCGGGCACAGTCCGGCGCCTTTGTGGACTATTTCATGGATCAGGGGTTCGCCAACTACTTGCAGCGGGCCAATCAGGCTATTTCCGACTATGCGGACAAGGAACGGGTAGAAATGCAGTTCCTGTCCAGCGTCGGCCGTATTCAGGCGTCCTCCACATCTAATCTGACGGTAGGCACCCGCCCCGGAACGGAGGATATTTCCAGAGCAGTGGAGACCAACCGTATCAGCTATTTCCGGGGCGCGGACCCCAAGACGGGAGAACAGATCTTAGCGGTGTCTCACCCTCTGACGGTGAACGGCAAGGTGGTAGGCGTCCTGCGATTCGTCACCTCCCTGCGGCAGGTCAACGTTCAGGTGTGGATGACGGTGCTGGCAGTGGTGCTGGTAGCGCTGCTGTGTCTGCTGCTGGTGTTAAGCTCCAACCTGATCTTCATCAACAATGTGGTGGAGCCGGTGGCGGTGGTATCTGACGCTGCCAAGCGGATCTCTCAGGGAAGCTACGGCTTCACGCTGGAAAACAAGTATACCGGCGAGCTGGGCGAGCTGGTGGATAATATCAACGATATGTCCATGAAGATCGGCCAGAACGAGAAAATGAAAACGGAATTTATCTCGTCGGTGTCCCATGAGCTGCGAACGCCGCTCACAGCCATCAGCGGCTGGGGCGAAACGCTGCTGGCAGACCGGGAGCGGGATCAGATCCAGCTCCACCGGGGCCTGCGGATCATCCTCAACGAGTCCCGGCGGCTCTCGACCATGGTGGAGGAGCTGCTGGAATTTTCCAAGATGGAGGATGGCCGCTTTACGCTGCAGCTGGAAGAAATGGATCTTCAGGCAGAGTTTGAGGACGCCATTTTTACCTACCGGGAGCTGTTCCGGCAGGAGGGGATCGAACTGCGCTACGAACCGGGAGAGGAGATCCTGCCGCCCATCAGCGGTGACCCGGAGCGGCTGAAGCAGGTGTTCTGCAACGTACTGGACAACGCCGCCAAGCACGGCGGCGCAGGCCGGCGCATCGATGCCTCTCTGACCAGAGAGGGAACCAATCAGGTGGTCCGGGTCCGGGATTACGGTCCCGGCGTTCCGGCGGCAGAATTGCCCTATGTGAAGCAGAAATTCTACAAGGGCTCCTCCAAGGCCCGGGGCAGCGGCATCGGTCTGGCTGTGTGCGACGAGATCGTGCGGCTCCACGGCGGCACCTTCGACATTGCCAATGCCGAGGGCGGCGGTGCAGTGGTGACCATCTGCATCCCGGAAAAAGAATAAATAGAACAAATGTTTGATTTTCAAACAACAGTGTGATATACTGAAACAGCGAAACAGAAAGGAACCTTATTTATGGCGGAACATTCCAGCGGTGCCTTCCGCACCAGTATCGGCGGACAGGCGCTGATCGAAGGCATTTTAATGCGCGGGCCTGAAAAGCAGGCCATCGTGGTCCGGGACAAAGACGGTCAATTGGTGGAAAAGGTGGAGGAGCTGAAGCTCATCAAGGACCGTTACCCCATTTTGGGCATTCCCCTGATCCGGGGCACCGTAAATTTCCTGGCGGCGATGGTCAGCGGCGTGAAGGCCCTGATGTACTCCGCGGACTTTTACCCGGAGGAGGAAGAGAGCCAGCCCTCCAAATTTGAACAGTGGTTGGAAAAGCACCTCAGCAGCGAAAAGCTGGAAAAGGCTATCGTGGGTCTGGCCGTGCTGCTGGGCGTGGGAATGTCCATTTTCCTCTTTCTGGTGCTGCCCACGCTGCTTACCGGCGGGATCCTCCACTTTTTCCCAGGCTTCCCCCTGTGGGGCCGGAACGTGGTGGAGGGCCTTTTGAAAATCGCGATCTTTCTGGCGTATCTGATCCTCTGCTCCAAGCAGAAGGACATTTACAGGGTATTCCAGTATCACGGGGCGGAGCATAAAACCATTTTCTGCTACGAGGCGGGCCTGCCGCTGACGGTAGAGAACGTCCGCATCCAGCCCCGGCACCATCCCCGCTGCGGAACGAGCTTTCTATTTGTGGTGATCTTCGTGTCCATTCTGGTTTCCAGCGTGGTGTTCGGCATCTGGCCCATCACCAACGCGGGATTGCGGACGCTGGTGCATCTGCTCCTGCTGCCGTTGGTAGTGGGCATCACCTATGAGTTCAACCGCTGGGTGGGCCGCCATGTGCAGGACAGCAAGCTGGCCCAATTCCTGACGGCCCCTGGCCTGTGGCTGCAGAATTTCACCACCAACGAGCCGGATGACAGCATGATCGAGTGTGCCATCCGTTCGCTGGAGTTGGTCCTGCCCGACGAAAAGGGCAAGGACGCGTGGTGACAATTATAGAAATACTTCTTCCGCAACCAGCGAAACGTTTGCGGAAGAAAAAGGAGGAGCAAGGGAGTGAACGCAGTTTTTGCCACAGGCAGAAACGAAGTTCAGCGGACTTTGCGACGACGCATGGCGATCACATATAATGACTTGTTTTTGGATATTCGCCGGGAACTGAAGCAGGGCGGCGTCATCGACACCACCTTGGAGGCCCGGGAGCTGACCTGTTTCGGGGTCAACAAGACCCGGGAGGAGCTGACCCGGGATGGGCGGCTGTACGCCCCGCCGGAGCTGGAACGCCGGGTGCGGGAGCTGACGGCCCGTCATCTGGCGGGAGAGCCGGTGGCGTATCTCATCGGTGAGTGGGAGTTTTACGGCCTGCCTCTGGATATTTCCAAGGAGGTGCTGATTCCCCGGCCGGATACGGAGGTGCTGGTGGATCAGGCGCTGCCCTATGTGCAGTCCTTGGGCAACTGCCGGGTGCTGGACCTGTGCGCCGGCAGCGGCTGCATCGGTCTGGCGCTGGCATCGCAGGCCCCTCAGGCCCATGTGGTACTGGGCGAGTTTTCCGACGGGGCCCTGCGGATCTGCCGGCAGAACACCCGCCGGAACGCCCTGACGGGCCGGGTGATCCCCATGACGGTGAACGCCCTGGAGCGGCCGGACCGGGCTTTGGGGGAATTTCACTGCATTGTCAGCAATCCCCCTTACATCCCTCATGGGGATATTCCGGGACTGGATCATTCCGTGAAGGACTATGAACCCCATCTGGCACTGGACGGCGGCGAGGACGGTCTGGACTTCTACCGGGCCATCAGTGAGAAGTGGAAGGCAGCACTGGCTCCCGGCGGGCGGCTGTATTTTGAAGTAGGTATCGGTCAGGCGGATGCGGTGCTCCGGATCATGCGCGCCCAGGGCTTTGGAGACATTCAGGTGGTGAAGGACCACAACGACATCCCCCGCGTGGTGTTCGGCACCCTCTGCGGAGAGGTTTACAGCGAGTAAGAACGCCCGGCAGACCGGGCAAGCAAGATAGAAAATCAGATTTGGGAGGAAGAATGTATGGCAAAAGAGAAAGCCCCCGTGGCCAGTGCCGCCCCGGCGGAGGATCGGAAGCGGGCTATTGAAGCGGCTATGGGCCAGATCGAAAAAATGTACGGCAAGGGCTCCATTATGCGTCTTGGCGACCAGAATAATTTGCAGGTGGACGTGATCCCCACCGGTTCCCTGTCCTTGGACGTGGCGCTGGGCGTAGGCGGTCTGCCCCGAGGCCGCATTGTGGAGATCTACGGACCGGAATCCTCCGGTAAGACTACGCTGGCCCTTCATGTGGCGGCAGAGGCCCAGAAAAAGGGCGGCGAGGTGGCGTTTGTGGACGCAGAGCACGCGCTGGACCCCACCTACGCACGGGCCTTGGGCGTGAATATCGATGAAATGCTGATCTCTCAGCCGGATACCGGCGAGCAGGCGTTGGAGATCACCGAGGCATTGGTGCGCTCCGGCGCCATCGACGTGATCGTGGTGGACTCCGTGGCGGCGCTGGTGCCCCGGGCGGAGATCGAGGGCGAAATGGGCGACAGCTATGTGGGCCTTCACGCCCGGTTGATGAGCCAGGCCCTCCGGAAACTCACAGGTGCGGTGGGCAAGACCAACACCATCGTCATTTTCATCAACCAGCTTCGCGAGAAGGTGGGCGTTATGTACGGTAACCCGGAGGTCACCACCGGCGGCCGGGCGCTGAAGTTCTACGCCTCCGTCCGCATCGACGTCCGCCGGATTGAGGCGCTGAAAAACGGCGGCGAGGTGGTGGGCAACCGGACCCGGGCCAAGGTCGTGAAAAATAAAGTGGCGCCACCCTTCCGGGAGGCGGAATTCGACATTATGTACGGCGAGGGCATCGCCCACACCGGCGAACTGATCGACTTGGGCGTCCGGCTGGGTATCATCACCAAGGCCGGTTCCTGGTTCTCCATGGGCGAGGTCCGCATCGGTCAGGGCCGGGACGCCGCCAAGAAGTATCTGGAGGAAAATCCCGATATTGCCGCCGATGTGGAGGCGCAGATCCGGGCCAATTTCGATAAGCTGATGGGCAACCAGTCCCGGATCGCCGCTGCCAAGGCCGCCGGCAAGGCGGTGAACGTCTCCGCCGACGATTTCAACGATGAGGATTGACCGCATTGAAGCCTCCAAGCATAAGCGGGGGCGGGTGCTGGTATTTCTGGCAGACGGCAGTCTGCTGAAGGTGACGGAGCAGGAGCTGCTGACCTTTGGTCTGCGCTCCGGCGATGAATTGGACGAGGAAACCCTGACGCGGCTGAAGGAGGCCGCCGGGGTGTCCAACATCAAGACCACGGCGGCGGACCTCGTTGGCCGTCGGGCCATGAGCCGCCGGGACCTGGAGAAGAAATTGCAGGAAAAGGGAGCCTCAGAGACCGAGGCCCGCTATGCCGGAGAGTGGCTGGAAGCCATCGGCGCGCTGGATGACGGCGCCTATGCCGCCGCACTGGTGCGGCACTGCGGCGATATGGGATACGGTCCCCGGCGGGCCAGAGAAAAGCTGCGGGAAAAGGGCGTGCCTCAGGAACTTTGGGACGAGGCGCTGGACGAGCTGCCCTCGGACGGGGAGCAGATCGACCGCTTTTTGCAAAGCAAGCTCCACGGCCGGTCCCCGGAGGATAAGGAGAAGAAGCGGCTGACGGACGCCCTTCTGCGCCGGGGGTTTTCTTGGGGCGAGGTGAAGTCCGCCTGGGGCCGCTATGGTTCTGAGATCTGGGAGGAGTGATCCCGGAGGTTATATCCGCGGAGCCGAGGATCAGTCTCAAAGACTGTGAAATTTTTGGTTCTGATTGCGCATTCGTTATTTCCGCCCGGAGGGGCGTATTCGATCATACCGGAGGAATCCATTTTGAGCTATAATGTATCATTCATTTCCCTTGGCTGCGCCAAGAATCAGGTGAACTGCGAGCAGATGATGGCTCTGTGCGCCGAGGCAGGCTACTCCATTCAGGCCCAGCCGGAGGGCTGCGACGTGGTGGTGGTGAACACCTGCGGCTTTCTGGCGTCCGCCTGCGAGGAGGCCATCGAGAACATTTTAGAGATGGCGGAGCTGAAAAATGCGGGGCAGGTGAAAAAGATCTTAGTCACCGGCTGCATGACCCAGCGCTATAAAGAGGATATTTTCCACGAGCTGCCGGAGGTGGACGGCCTGCTGGGTACCGGCAGCTACGGCGACATTGCCACGGCCATCGCCGAGGTGATGGAAAAGGGCGAAAAACCCTGCCATCTGGGGAATATCCACACTGCCAACCAAAGCGGCGAGCGCATTTTGTCCACGCCCCCGTGGTATGCCTATCTGCGGATCGCCGAGGGCTGCGACAACCACTGCGCCTACTGCGTGATCCCCTCCCTCCGTGGCAAGTACCGCAGCCGTCCCATGAACGAGCTGCTGGACGAGGCAGCGGAGCTGGCCTCCGCCGGGGTGAAGGAGCTGATCGTCATTGCCCAGGACATCACCCGGTACGGCACGGACCTCAACGGTGAGCATCAGCTGGCGAAGCTGCTGAAGGAGCTTTGCAAGCTGGACTTCCATTGGATCCGGCTCCATTACCTCTACCCCACGGACACCACCGACGAGCTGATCGACGTGATCGCCAGCGAGCCGAAGATCGTGAAGTATCTGGATATTCCCATCCAGCACTGCAACGATACCATTTTAAAGGCCATGAACCGCCGGGACACCAAGGCGGACCTGCTGGCCCTGCTGAAAAAACTGCGGGAGAAGGTTCCCGGTCTGGTGCTGCGGACCAGCCTCATTGCGGGCTTGCCCTACGAGGATGACGCGGCCTTTGAGGAGTTGTGCGACTTCCTGCGGGAGGTCCGCATCGAGCGGGCGGGGGTATTCCCCTTCTCCCCTGAGGAGGGCACGAAGGCGGCCCTCATGGAGCACGTGGACATGGAAGAGGCCCAGCGCCGCGCGGAGCTGGCGGTGGATGTCCAGTCTGACATCATTGACGCCTACAATGACTCCATCTTAGGTGAAGAGCGGGAGGTCCTCTGCGAGGGGTACGATTCTCAGGCTCAGATGTTCTACGGACGCAGCTATGCTGAGTCCCCCGACATCGACGGACGGATCTGGTTCACCACCGACAGCGAGATCGCTCCCGGCAGCTTTGTGAATGTCCGCCTGACCGGCACCATGGACGGTGAGACCACCGGCGAGCTTGTGTGAAGGTGATTGTTTTTCCTTGAAAACCCTGCGAAAGGATGTATATTATGAATTTACCCAATAAACTGACCATGCTGCGGATCCTGCTGATCCCGGTGTTCATGGTGGTGCTGTACTGGGGCTTCCCCGGTGCCACCTGGGTGGCGCTGGCCATTTTTATCATTGCCAGCTTCACCGATCTGCTGGACGGGAAAATCGCCAGAAAGTACAACTTAGTCACGGATTTCGGCAAGTTTGCCGACCCGCTGGCAGATAAAATGCTGGTGACGGCGGCCATGCTATGGTTTGTGGAAATCGGGCAGATGCCTGCTTGGGCGCTGCTGATTGTAATTGTGCGGGAGTTCGCCGTCAGCGGCCTGCGGATGATCGCCAGCGACAAGGGGCGGGTCATCGCCGCAGGCTGGTCGGGAAAGGTGAAAACCGCCAGCACCATGGTGTGCATCGTCATCATGTTCCTGCCGATCCCCGGCTGGCTCAATACCGTGTGTGTGGCAGTGATCGCCATCACCACCCTGTATTCCGGCGTGGAATACTTTGTGCTGAACCGGGACATAATCGCCACAGCCTGAGAATTGAAATCAAAAATGAAAAAGGTGCGGGAACTTAAGTTCCCGCACTTTTTAACATTCAGTATACTCGCACAGCTCCCGGACCTTGGCCTGAATACTTTTTAAATCCAGAAAGGTCTCCGGGCGCTTCTGCTCATCCCGCAGCAGCGCCGCCGGGTGATAGATGGCCGTCATCTGGACGCCGCCCCGCTGGAACCACTGACCGTGCTCTTGGGTGATCTTGAAATCTTCTTTGATGATGGCTTTGGCAGCAATCCGACCCAGACAGACGATGATCTTGGGCTTCATCAGTGCTGCCTGCCGCCGCAGATAGCCGATGCAGGCGTCCTGTTCGACATTCAGAGGGTCCCGATTCTGAGGCGGGCGGCACTTCACCACGTTGGCGATGTAGACCTTGGTGCGGTCCAGATGGATGATCTCCAGCATATCGTCCAGCAGCTGCCCGGCCCGGCCTACAAAGGGGATGCCCTGCTCGTCCTCGTGCTGGCCGGGGCCTTCACCGATGAGCATGATCTCCGCCGTCTCGCAGCCGTCCCCAAACACCACATGGGTCCGGGTGTCCGCCAGTGCGCAGCCCCGGCAGGCGCCGCAGTCCTGTTTTAAGCGCTCCCAGCTATCCGCCATAGGATCCCCCGCCTTTCTGAAATAGCCTTGTTTAAGTATAGCATATTGTTTTCTCCCGTGCAAGCGTATAAGGCAGTGGCGGTCTGCCGATACTGACAGGGCATCAAGCAGAGGAGGGCGGCGTATGGCGGAATATTTGTGGATCTTCTGGAGCTTCAGCCTTTTAGGATGGGTGCTGGAGCGGCTGTTTGCTGCCGTGACCCGGTCTCCCCGGCGGAGGAGACGATGTCTGCTGCTCCTGCCGCTCTGCCCGGTATACGGACTGGGCATGGCGGCGGTACTGGCCCTGCCGCCGAGCCTTCGTTCCGGGTGGCCGCTCTACCTCTGGGGCGGGCTGACCGCCACCTCTGTGGAATATATTTACCACTGGTGGGGGGAGACCTTTTTGGGAGTGTCCTTCTGGGACTACACCGGCGTGTTTGGAAATCTTCGGGGCCGGGTGTGTCTGCCCTTTTCTCTGGCGTGGGGACTGCTGCTGTTCCCGGCTGTCTATCTGGTGACGCCGCCGGTGGTGGCGCTGGCGGACCGTGTTCCCATCGGTGTGACGTGGTGGCTGCTGTTGGCCTTTACCGCCGACGCGGTGTGCTCCCTCCGTTTTTTGGCGGTGACCCATGACCTTGAAGCCCTGCGGGCCGTTATCTGGCCGGTGTCAGCTGACCGCTGATTGTGCAAAGGCAGCCAAGTGCCTGACCGATTTATCTTGTCGCAAGCCATTTTTTGTGGTATTCTGTTGCAATGATGAGCGGTCACAGCCGCCGGACAGGAGGAACCATATTGAAAAAAACAAGAAAAGAGCGGGGCTGGCTGAAAAAGACGTTCAAGCGGGCCATGGACAAGGAACTGCGGGAACATAAAAGCTCGTTCATCGTCTTTTATATTCTGCGGGCCTTGGTGATCGTATCTCTGGTGCGCCAGATCATTCTGGATAACTACGAGGGTGCGTTTTTCTGTATTCTGACCATCGTGCTGCTGTATGTGCCAAGCTGGGTGCAGGTCCGGCTGCGGATCGAGCTGCCGCCGCCCCTGGAAATTACGATCCTCTGCTTCATTTTCGCGGCCGAGATCTTGGGAGAGGTCAATGCTTTCTATGTCAACGTGCCCCATTGGGACACCATGCTCCACACCATCAACGGCTTTTTGGCGGCGGCGGTGGGCTTTTCTCTGGTGCTGCTGCTCAATGACAATGAGAAGCTGACCTTCGACCTGTCGCCATTCTTTCTGGCCATGGTGGCGTTTTGTTTTTCCATGACCATCGGCGTTCTGTGGGAATTTTTTGAGTTCGGCATGGACTGGTTCTTCCATACGGATATGCAGCGGGATACCGTCATCAACGCCATCTACTCCGCCAGCCTGGACCCTACCCGGACCAATAAGGTAGTGGCGGTGAAGGAGATCCACGATGTGGTCATCAACGGCGAGAATCTGGGCCTGGGCGGCTATCTGGACATCGGCCTCATCGACACCATGAAAGACCTGCTGGTGAATTTTGTGGGCGCGGTGGTGTTCTCCGTGGCCGGTTATTTCTACGCCCGGAGCAAGGGCAAGAAGCGGGCAGCGGCGCTGAACTTCGTGCCCAGCAAGAAAAATGAGGACCACGATTACCTTCAGCAGGCCCGTGAAAACGGCCCGGATCTCCCTGAAAAAAGGAAGAAATAAAGAAACCCGGAAACACGTTAGATGTTTCCGGGCCTTTTTTACACTTTTTTCCGGGGAAATGACTGCGCCAGCTTTGTTCCCAGCCAACCTGCCAGAATACCCACGGCGGCGCCCCCCAGAATATCTGTGGGCCAGTGGGCGTAGAGGTACAGCCGGGACAGGGCGATGACCACGGCCAGCGCCAGTGCTGGCTTCCAAAGGCGGCTGTTCGCTGTTTTCAGCGCGGCCACCGATGCGAAGGAGGCTGCCGTGTGGCCGGAGGGGAAGGAGGCGTCAGTGGGGGGCGGGATCAGCAGGGAAACGCCGGGGCTGACGGCGAAGGGCCGCATCCGTCCGATGAGCGGCTTGAGAGCAAGGTTGCAGAACAGAAGATCCAGAACCAACCCGCAGGCCACACAGGTCCCCAGCTTTCTGGTCTTTGGGATCGCCAGCAGGATCGCCGCCAGTAAGATCCACACCTCACCGTGGTCGCAGATCCGGCTGACTGGCACCATGACGGCATCCAGAACGCCGCAGCGCAGGTGAGCCTGTATCCAGTTCAAAATTGTCAGTTCAAAGGCTTGCATCGTTTCGGTCCTTTCCTATTCGCTGTGGGCCATCATACCATATCCGCCGCAAAAAGAAAAGTGCCTTTCCACGAATGGAAAGGCACTTTTTCAATGAGTTTACGCGGCCTTGCGGCGCTCCATGCTGCGGATGACGAACAGAACGCACAGCATCAGCGCAAAGCTGACGGCCCAGGTAATATACACGTTCTGGACGAAACCGGCCACGATGAAGCCAACCACGCAGACACCGGCCACCGTCAGCACATAGGGGATCTGGGTGGCAACGTGCTCCAGATGGTCACACTGGGCGCCGGCGGAGGCCATGATGGAGGTATCGGAGATGGGGGAGCAGTGGTCACCCATCACAGCGCCGGCACAGCAGGCGGAGATACCGATGATGAGCAGCTCGCTGGAAGCGGGGAAAATAGCGGTAACAATGGGGATCAGGATGCCGAAGGTACCCCAGGAGGTGCCGGAGGCGAAGGCCAGAATACAGGCCACCACGAAAATCACGGCGGGGAGCATGGAGTACAGTGTAGCGGCGGCGCCTTCCATGAGGTCATGGACATAGATGCTGGCGCCCAGAGAGGTGATGGTAGCCTTCAGAGAGACGGCCAGGGTCAGGATCAGGATGGGGGAGATCATGGCGTTGAAGCCCTTGGGGATGCAGGCCATGGCGTCCTTGAAGGTGATGACCCGGCGGGCCACCAGATAGATGACGGTGAAGAGCAGAGCAATGATGCCGCCCCAGGGCAGACCCATGAAAGCGTCGGTGTTGCCGAAGGCGCCGATAAAGTCTCCGGCGCAGTCGGTGCCGCCCCAGGCATCCACGCCGAAGAAGCCGCCCACGTAGATCATGCCGGTGGTGCACACGGCGATCAGCACCAGAACAGGGAGCAGCAGGTCGATGACCTTGCCCTTGGGGTTCACGGCTTCATCCTCCGCGTTTTCCAGAGCGGAGAGGTCACCGGTCTCCCGGGCCTTGCGCTCATAGGTCCGCATGGGGCCGTAATCGAACTGCATAAAGGACAGGGCAATGATAAAGATGAAGGTCAGCAGGGAGTAGAGGTTGTAGGGAATGGCCTTGATGAAGAGCTGGATGCCGCTGATGCCGGTGTCCAGACCCTCGGCGGTGGAGGAAACGGCGGCGGCCCAGGAGGAGATGGGGGCGATCATGCACACGGGGGCGGCGGTGGCGTCAATGAGGTAGGCCAGCTTGGGACGGGAGATCCGGTGGCTATCGGTGACGGGCCGCATGACGGTGCCCACGGTGAGGCAGTTGAAATAGTCATCGATGAAGATCAGAATGCCCAGCAGGAAGGTAGCAAGGGAAGCCCCCACCTTGGTTTTAATGTTCTGGGAGGCCCAGCGGCCGAAGGCAGCGGAGCCGCCGGCGGCATTTACCAGTGCCACGATGATGCCCAGAAGAACAAGGAACAGGAAGATACCGGCGTTGTCTTTGATGGCGGCCACCAGGCCGTCGTTGACGATCATGTTCAGCGCGCCGATGGGGGAAAAGCCCTGAGAGAACAGAGCACCCACTGTGACGCCGATGAACAGAGAGCTGTACGCCTCCTTGGTGATAAGGGCCAGAGTGATGGCGATGACGGGGGGCACCAGTGCCCAGAAGGTACCGTACATGCTGTTGGCGGGCGCGCCGTCCTCAACAGCCAGAGCGCTGACACACAGCAGCGCGGCGGCGGTCATGACCAGCAGGGCCGTCCGCAGTAGGGGATGTTTTTTCATGGAGATTCTCCTTTCATTTTTGGGCCGCAGCCCATGCAACCGGAGAATACGCGTGAACTCCATCCTGTCAAAGCACATTGTGTTTCAGAACAAAAAATGGAGTCATGACATTCCGCCATGACTCCATTTGAAGGTCTCATTTCACCAAACAGATCCATGACAGCGCCCCGCCCGTTTCCGGGCGACAGTCCGGCGGATGTTTTCCGACGGCCCAGGCACCGACCCGCCAGGCAGCGGTACGGCCCTTCGGCGGCTGACCCTTTCCCCATCCTCTATGCCTGTCTGCCGGATGGTTACTCTTATCAGCCGCGCCTCTATCATGCGTTATCCAGTTGTATCCTACCCTATTATAGGTGAATTTCCGAACTTGTCAACGGTTTCTTCACAAAATGTTTATATTTTGCAAAAAGAACAGGGAACGCCGCGTTTTTGGCGTTCCCTGTTGGAAAAGTGCTGTCAGAAATTAGTAGCTGCCCAGGTCAGCGGACTTGTCGCCCTCGACGCTGATGCCGAACTCGTAGTCATTGCCGGGCAGAATGGCGTTGAGGATCACGCCGCACAGAGCAGCGATGGCCAGACCGGACAGAGTCACAGCCGCACCGCCCACGGTGAAGGTCACGCCGCCCACGGAGCTGAAGCCGAGGCCGCTGACAAACATGACGGCGGCAATGATCAGGTTTCGGGACTTGGTCAGATCCACCTGATTCTCCACGATGTTGCGGACGCCCACGGCGGAGATCATGCCGTAGAGGATGAAGCTGACGCCGCCCACGATGGCGGAGGGGATGGAGTTTACCAGCGCGTCGAACTTGGGGGAGAAGCTGAGGATGATGGCGTAGACGGCAGCCAGACGGATCACGCGGGGATCGTAGACCTTGGAGAGAGCCAGCACGCCGGTGTTTTCGCCGTAGGTGGTGTTGGCGGGGCCGCCGAACATACCGGCAAAGGCGGTTGCCAGACCGTCGCCCGTCAGGGTGCGGTGCAGGCCGGGATCGGCGATGAAGTTATTGCCGGTGGTGGAGGAAATGGCGGACACGTCGCCAATGTGCTCCATCATGGCGGCGATGGCGATGGGGGCCATGACCAGCACGGCGGACACGTCGAACTTGGCGAGGATGAACTTCTGGAGGCCAATGAGGTGTGCCTCGCCCACGGAGGCGAAGTTGACGAGGGGCTGCATGACGCCGTTGGCATCCGGCAGCTGGGCACCGCAGGCGGTGGCGATGGCCGCCACAATGTAGCTGCCTACCACGCCCAGCAGGATGGGGATGATCTTCACCATGCCCTTGCCCCAGATATTGGCCACCACGATGATGGCCATGGCCACCAGGGCCAGCCACCAGCAGGTGGCGGCGTTTTTGATGGCGGAGCCGGAGAGGTTCAGGCCGATCATGATGATCATGGGGCCGGTGACGATGGGGGGGAAGTACCGCATGACGGTCTTGGCACCCAGCACCTTAAAGAGCAGAGCCAGCACCAGATACAGGAGACCGGCGATGACGATGCCGCCCAGAGCGTAGGCCAGCTTCAGCTCGGGGTCCAGCCCGTCATAGGCGGGCATGGAGGCCACAGTGGAGAAGCCGCCCAGGTAGGCGAAGGAGGAGCCCAGGAAAGCGGGGACCTTGAACTTGGTGCACACATGGAACAGCAGGGTGCCCAGACCAGCCATCAGCAGGGTGGTCTGGATGCTCAGGGGCAGGCCGTAGCCCTGAACCAGAATGGGCACCAGAACGGTGGCACCAAACATGGCGAACAGATGCTGCAAGCCTAAAATCAGCATACGGGGGGTGCCCAGGGTGCGGGCGTCGGTCACGGCTTCCTGACCGAGGATGGGTTTCTTTTTCTCGTTCATGTTTTTCTCCTCTCGTAACACACAAATCTTCTATCTAAATTATATAAATAGACCAGTTTCCTGCGGCTGTCCGCAAACAGGCATAAAAATACCGGCTCCTATAGCCGGTCAAAAAAGGGAAATGGAAATGACGGGACCATGAATCCCGAAAATGGAGGAAACGGCGCTTCGCATACTCATACTGGACTGCATCATGGTGTTACCTCCTAAGAAATTTATCTGGTTCATTATACAGAAGCCGGTTCCGGATTGCAAGCCGTAATATCTATGATTGGAATAGAAGTTTTCTGTTGGAAATTGTCAAAAATCACAGAAGAACAGCATTCGTGATGACCGGTTCCCGTTATTTGAGAGAACTGCTTCAGACTTGCTGTAGCCCGAGATTGTCGATAAAGTGGTAGATTCTCCGCAACGGTAAGGTAGGGCAGCCGTTAGCGGCTCCGCCGCTTTACGGATGCCGCATACCCCTTGCGGGTGAAGGGGGTGCGCGGGACTGCGCCCGCAGGCGCGTTTCGGAGCGCAACCGCCGCAAGGCGGCTCTTAGCGCGGAGATAACCCAAGAAGGGGAAACAGGTGAAGCGCCGCCAGTGGCGGATGAAGCGAGGGCTGTTTTGAGGAAGACTCCCGTTTTTCGGGCGTCTTGCGCCCGGAAAACGGTTAGGTCGGCAACGTATTTCTTCGCTATTGAAATCATTAGTTTTCAGAACTTTTATAAAGCTCTGAAAACTGGCTCAGCGGGGAGAAAAGACTTTTCGACACGCTGAGGCTGCGGACTTGCCCGCGGCCCTCTTGTCCGATCAGGTTCAATCAGGCTTCCAGACCCACAGTCCGCATCACGTCCTCTACCAATCGGGCGGTGTCGGCCTCACCGTCTTGGCTGACCACGATGAGGTCGGCATACCGGGCGTAGAGAACGCAGCGCTCCTCATAGATCTCCCGCAGCGGCGTTCCTGCCGGCACGGCGATGCCCCGGTCATACAGATCCGCCGGCATCCGCTTTTCCAGCTGAGAAAAGGGCGTCTGGAGCCAGATCACCGTGCTGCCTTCCTTTAAGTGAGCCATGGCCTCCGGGTAGAGCACCATACTGCCGCCGGTGGCAATGACGGTGTGGGTCCGATTTAGATCCGTACCTACTTTATTTTCAATTTTGTAAAAGGCCTCCAGCCCGTCCTGCCGTAGGATCTCCGGCAGTGTTTTGCCGGTGGTCTGGACGATGAGATCGTCCGCGTCCACAAATTCGTAACCAAACCTCTCCGCCAGCGCCTTTCCGACGGTGCTTTTCCCTGTGCCGGGCATACCGATCAATACAATATTTTTCATAGGCAGAGCCTCCATGGTAAAAGTGTTTTTATCATACGCGATACACGGACAAATGTACATAGCAAAAATACACAAAAAATTCGACAAAGAAAGATCGACCTTTCATGACAGGGCGGACAAGACGCACCCGAAAATCACGGTCGAAATCTGTTAAATATGCGCATTGTCAAACGGCGGGCCATTCGGTACAATGTCTAAAAATGGTAATACCTATTTAGGGCCGCTTCATAATCGAAACAAGCGGTGAAACGGAAGGGAGGACCGAAATGAGTCAGAATCCAAGACAGTCCAAAAGCATCCGGGCGCAGCTGCTCACCGCTATGCAGGTGGGGGAGTATGCCCATTGTGACCGGCTTCCCCGGGAAAGCGTATTGTCGGAAATGCTGGGCATCAGCCGCACACAGCTGCGGGACATTCTGGCTTCTCTGGACCGGGAGGGCTTTATTACCCGGCGTCATGGAGTTGGCACCATTATCAACCGCCATGTCTTAGGCGCACCGGCCAGAATGGACATTGAAGTGGAGTTTCTGGATATGATCCGCCAGAGCGGACACACTCCCGGCGTGGCCTTTGTCCGGGCTGCCGATGACAAGGCGGATAGTAAGGTGGCCGCCCAGTTGGGCATCCCCACCGGAACGCCGATTCTTCGGATCTCCCGGCTCTGCACCGCCGACGGCCGTCCTGCCATCTACTGCGAGGACGTGGTGGAAAAGGCAAAGCTCCAGCGGCCCTATACAGCGGAAGAACTGCGCCAGCCCATTTTCGATTTCCTCCAGAATGTCTGCGGAATTTCGTCCTATCTGGACCTGACGGACCTGCGGCCTGTGGCTGCGGACGCTGCTCTGGCTGATGTTTTTCAGGTGCCACAGGGAACGCCGCTGCTGAACATGGACGAGGTGGACTATGATATTGAGGGCGCGCCGGTGTTTGCCTCCAACGAGTATTTTGCCGACGGCATCTTCCACCATACGGTCCTGCGGAAAAAGCTGTGACCTGCGGCCTGTCAGCCCAACGTGAGCGTGGCGGTCCATTTTGAAAATCAGGTCATCGCCGCTTGACCGTACCGCGTATTTGCGATATTATTAAAAATAATATTTATAATAAGTAAAACGATAAACGAACGATGAGAAAGGGGTATCTTACTATGGCCTATTTTTTCCAGGAGCCTTCCCATACCTTCAGCGAATATCTGCTGGTGCCCGGTTATTCCTCTGAGCACTGCATCCCCGCCAACGTGTCTTTGAAGACGCCGGTGGTCCGCTTCAAGAAGGGAGAGGAATGCCCCCTGACCATGAACGTCCCCATGGTCTCCGCCGTCATGCAGGCCGTGTCCGGCGAGCAGATGGGCATTGCGCTGGCCAAGGAGGGCGGCATTGCTTTTATCTATGTTTCCCAGTCCATTGAGTCTCAGGCGGCCATGGTCCGCCGGGTGAAGAACTACAAAGCGGGCTTCGTCATCAGCGACTCCAACCTCCGGGTGACGGATACTCTGGCGGATGTGCTGGCTCTGAAGCAGCGCACCGGCCACTCCACCATGGCTGTCACGGATGACGGCACCGGCACCGGCAAGCTGCTGGGCCTGGTCACCAGCCGTGATTACCGGGTCAGCCGTATGGATCCCGACGCCAAGGTGGCGGATTTCATGACACCGGTGGAGAAGCTCATCTACGCACCGGAGGGCACCAGCCTGAAAACGGCCAATGACATCATCTGGGATCACAAGCTCAACGCCCTGCCCATTATTTCCGAGGACGGCCATCTGGTGAGCTTCGTGTTCCGCAAGGACTATGATTCCCACAAGGGCAACCCTCTGGAGCTGCTGGACAGCCAGAAGCGCTATGTGGTGGGCGCGGGCATCAACACTCGTGACTACGAGGAGCGTGTCCCCGCACTGGTGGAGGCCGGTGTGGACGTGCTGGTGATGGACTCCTCCGAGGGCTATTCCTATTGGCAGAAGCACTGCCTGGAGTGGATCCGCGCCAAGTACGGCGATACCGTGAAGGTGGGCGCCGGCAACGTGGTGGACGGCGAGGGCTTCCGCTTCCTGGCCGATGCCGGAGCTGACTTCGTGAAGATCGGCATCGGCGGCGGTTCCATCTGCATCACCCGTGAGACCAAGGGTATCGGCCGGGGTCAGGCCACCGCAGTCATCGACGTGGCCGCCGAGCGGGATAAGTATTTTGAGGAGACCGGCATCTATGTGCCCATCTGCGCCGACGGCGGCATCGTGCAGGACTATCACATCACGCTGGCGCTGGCCATGGGCGCTGACTTCTGCATGCTGGGCCGGTATTTCTCCCGGTTTGACGAGTCTCCCACCAGCAAGATCCTTGTGGGCGGCAGCTATATGAAGGAATATTGGGGTGAGGGTAGCGCCCGCGCCCGGAACTGGCAGCGCTACGATCTGGGCGGCGCCGCAAAGCTGAGCTTTGAGGAGGGCGTGGACTCCTATGTGCCCTATGCTGGCGCTCTGGCAGACGGCATGGCCACCACGCTGGCTAAGGTCCGTTCCACCATGTGCAACTGCGGTGCGCTGACGATCCCGGAGTTGCGTGAGAAGGCCAAGCTGACGCTGGTCTCCGCAACCTCCATTGTCGAGGGCGGCGCCCATGACGTTCTGCTGAAGGACACCACCAACGGCAACCAGCGGGGCTAAGATATTAAAAGAGACAGCTTTTGAAGCTGTCTCTTTTTTTGCCGGCCCATCCTAAAAAGTTGAGTAAACGATTTGCTGAAACTTATCCCAAATCTCTTGTATCTGAACCTGTAAAGTTGTATAATATAAACGATTAAATACATCAGGAACGGCATGGCCGTTTCTGCGGATCAGGAGCATAGCATGTTACATAGAAAACCTCGTATTTTAGTTGTTGGCAGCTTTGTTATGGATGTGATCGCAACAACAGAGCAGATCCCCGGTGCTGGACAGACGGTTTACGGCAAGTCCTTCCACATGGCACCCGGCGGAAAAGGCGCTAATCAGGCCCTTCAATGCGCCCGTCTGGGCGCGGAAGTGACCATGGTAGGCTGCGTGGGTGACGATCTGTTTGGACAGCAGCTTCTGGAGCCTCTGCGGGAAGCTGGAATGGATGTCAGTCATGTGGTGGTCCGAAAGGGAATTCACTCCGGCGTGGGACACGTGGTGTTGGAAGTCACGGAACACAGCGCCCAGAACCGCATCGTAGTGATCCCCGGCGCTAACCGGACCTTGACGGTGGAAGAAGTGGCCTGGATCCAACAGGCAGTTTCCGGGTTTGATATGGTCCTGCTGCAATTGGAGGTCCCCATCGAGGTGAACCGGGCCGCGGCCCGCTGGGCCAGAGAGGCCGGTGTGCCTGTGATCCTGAACCCGGCCCCCGCCACGGAACTGGACGATGAGTTGCTGAGTCTGGTCTCCTACCTGATCCCCAACGAGCAGGAGGCATCTCAGGAGACCCATCTGCCCCTGCGCTTTGATAAGTCCGGCCCTTGGGATGAAGATCTGAGAAACATTGCCGATACGCTGCAAGGTAAGGGCGTGGAGCATGTGATCATCACGCTGGGCAGCTACGGCTCCGCTGTGGCGGAGACCGGCGGCCCCCGGTATGTTCCCTGTGTCCACATGGAGCATGTGGCAGATCCCACGGCTGCCGGCGATTCCTTTGTGGGCGCGCTGTCCACCGCGCTGGCTGTGGGCCTGCCCGAGGATGCGGCGCTGACCTTTGCCAGCCACACCGCGGCCATCACGGTCTCGCGGTTGGGAGCAATGCCGTCACTGCCCACACTGCCGGAGGTGCTGGAGCTGATCCGGACCCGTAGCGGTGCAGGACTGGAACTGTCCTGTCTGGATGCGCTGCGCTGAAACGGGAGGAAGCATGGAGGAGCTTTTTGCACTTCGCCCGGGCCGCTACCGGCATTTTTTAAGGGCAACGAATATGAGCTGCTGTATGTGGCCCGCCACTCGGAGACTCTGGAGCCGATGGTGGTCTACCGGGCTAGTTTGTATGGAGAGCGGGGCGTGTGGGTGCGTCCTGCCGCCATGTGGAGCGAGCCGGTAGACCGGGACGGCTATCATGGCCCCCGTTTTCAGTGGATCGGAGGGACCTCAGAAGAGGCTGACGGCCTGTAAAAATATTTTTCAAATTTTTTGAAAAAAGGGGTTGCTTTTTGCGGAAAGCTATGTTATTATACATAAGCTGACTTCAAGAAGTCAACCTCGTATCCGGGTGTAGCGCAGTTGGTAGCGCACTTGACTGGGGGTCAAGGGGTCGCTGGTTCGAATCCAGTCGTCCCGACCAGAAGTTTGCAGGTCAGGCACCTAGTGCCTGACCTTTTTTGTTTTAAGCAATTGCTTAATTTTGATTAAGCAACAGCGTGCCAAAAATCTACCTGCGCGATAATCGCTTTGTGCGGTTACTTGCGTGTTTTGCACGCGCTTGAGCCGATTTATTAACGCGATATGATTCTACATACGCGCAGCAGGTACACGCCGAGAATTGGCGGCATTTATCGCGGCGATTCACACAGATATAACGACTGTAACGAACAAGCGTGTCGCTGTATTTATTCCAGTGGTTTACTTGATCGGTGGACAAGTTGGCTGTTGCAACGAAACGCCAAGCAGGATGGGCTCCATACGAGGATGCCGCAGCGGTAATGGCGGGAGAGTTCGGCTGGCGCTCTGAGAGCCGCTGTGTGACCCCATTTCTACTCAAACCGATAACTATGCTTCAAGACGAGAATCGTTCGCTTGGTTGCCAAATGAAAAGCCCGCGCAGAATCGCACGGGCTTTTCATTGGTTGCAGATGAGGCTAAAAGCAGAAGGCGGGGAACACGCAGTAGATGTTCGTCGCGCTGTAGTAGTCATAGCTGCCGTTGCTGTGGACACAGCGGAAGGACGCGGAGTTGCTCGGATGCACGGAGCGAGTCCAGTGATAGCTGCTCGACGAAGCACTGGAATAGTTCGACGTTGTCACGCCCTTGGATTTGTAGTACTCGTTCTGGGCGCCGTCAGACTGGAGGTCACCGTAGACTTCAGTCATCGAGAGCAGGAAGACCTTGTCAGTCGTGGCCGAGGGGGTGCCTGCCTTGCCGCCGCCCAGGTTGTCGGTCATCTTCGTGACGGACTTCACCTTGGACTGGAGCTCGGCCGGCAGGAGCGCCCAGAGGTCACCGGAGTTCAGGCGGGCGCGGAGCTTAGAGGACCTCCAACCGCCGACATTGGTCTTTGTGTCGTTCCAGATGTGTTTGTATAGGACATCGTTGGTCGTCTCAAACGTCAGCCCCGCCTTGCCGCTACCGTCGGCGAGGTCGTCATGGTTGATACCGATGATGCGGTATCCGGGCATCGTGGTGTCCGCACTGCGAATCTCTCATAGAGGATATGCCACAACTTGATAATTTCGCAGCCATAAGGAAGAACCTTTTCAATGTTTCTGAGGACAGCACGATTGAAGAAGCCTCGGTCCATGAAGGAGACTTTCCCATTTACATAGATTAAGATAAGGTCGTGAATGACCAATATGAACTTGAGCATATTCCGTCCGTATTCATACTGGATGACCAAGGAAACATCATCGGCTCATCCGAAGGAGAGGAAGAACCTCTTGCCTTATTAAAGAAATACGCCGAATACAACGGATATAAAGCGGAAGGAGACGACATCGAGTAACTATCAAAGGCCAGTTTAAGGAGCCAGCCATGAAGAAATGCCTGCCCTCCATCATCTCAGCAGCTCTTTGCCACTCCCTTGTCATGACACCATTTGTGCCCGTTGCGGCAGCCTATGCCGACGAGGGATCTCCCGCCGAGAGCAGCGAGATCTACGTCGGAGACAATTACGACGATAATTACGATATATACCTTTTTTGAGCGCGGGCGCTGCACGGATTCATATTCCAAGGCGTGGTGCGATTCTCACGGATCTGCAAATAACCGCACCGTCCCTCACAAGGTCAAGCTGAACGCGAAGGAGGAGGCTTGCCTGCGCGATCTCTAGCTTGTTGGCACCGCTGAAGTTATCGCCGGTCTCGTGACAACCGGTCCTAGCGGCGGCTTTTTTGCAACCGCAATGACATCGTACCGACTTTTCATTTGCATGTTCTGAAAGGAAGTTGCCATGTTGTCGCAAAATCAATCGAGATACTTGAACACAATCGGCTTTGCCCTGCTTGCATTACTCTTTGCTAGCGACCTTTTGCTGAAACCGCCCAAGGAACTCGTTTCGCTTGCCATAGCCTGCATTTCCGCCCTTTACTTTACGGCAACCCTGTTCGTCGGACTAAAGGAGAGGAAAAAAGGCGCAGTCGTTGCATCTGCCGTAGGCGTGATCATAGCCATTGCCTCATTCTTTATCTGACACATTGATGATCTAGGGGCGATATCGTAGGAATACGACCGGGAGAGCCGGGACCAGATTGCCCGGATTGCCCGGTCGGCTCGCGCGACGGCGCGGCGGTTCGACAGAAAGCTCTCCGGACTTCACGCCGTTTCTGATCGCATTGTAGACAGCCATCTCGTCTTCGCAGTCGGCGAGCACGCGGTGTGCGTCGTCGTTTTGGATGTACAGTAAATCTCGAAGGTCCTCCATGCACCAGCGTCCGAGATTTGGCCATGCGCGTCGCGCGAGCTGATAAGTGTCGATTGCGATGTTGTAGTTAAAGTCCAGACCAAAGCCGTCCCAGGCAGAACGGCATTGTTTCCTTGATTATCAACTTCATCCGGGCATTTCCCGCATTCATCCGTGTGCATACGGATGAATGCGGGATTCGATACCCCGGCGGCCTGATCGGCAGGCCGCCGGGAATT